>Ga0105044_10000796_pt1 | contig 40155 bp, 32 predicted proteins | sample MAT01_FD_78092 | JGI IMG/M metagenome (GOLD analysis project Ga0105044, IMG submission 78092) | Freshwater microbial communities from Lake Fryxell liftoff mats and glacier meltwater in Antarctica - MAT-01 | ecosystem: Environmental > Aquatic > Freshwater > Ice > Liftoff microbial mat | place...
AATTTTCTGTCTTTTTAGCCATAGACTGTGAACACTTGGTTAAACTGATTTTCTTGTTTCAAAAATGCGACGAAAGGAAAACTCAGATAGGAGTAGTGCTACCAAAAAAAGGAGCGTCACCCACCAGGTCAGTATCCCCTCTTTCTGAAAAAAGATGAGGCCGACCAAAAAAAGCGAAGTGAGTAAGGCCTGACGAAATGAAGTCCCGAGATTATAGAGCGCTCCCGTCACCCCGAGCGCTCGTTCATAGAGAGTCGTGACGATGAGAGTCATGACCCCCAAGACAAACGTGAAAAGGCTTCCAAAAAACAGGAAGATTCCAGCTCGCCCCGCCTCTGTCGGATCAACTGCTATCACGATGCCGAGCCACGCCCCAAGGGAAAGCAGGGTAAAGAGACGAGTACTCCAAAGGTACACGGAAAACGACATAGGCACAAAAAAATCAAAGAAGTGGTAGGTATGAGTACCGTGAATCAAGAACTGGATTCTACTCTCACCTCTTCCTATTTTAGCCTTTTTAGGAGAAGAGAGCAATCCCAGGCACTTTTGATCATATCTCTCATTTCAGCCAAAAACCCACCAATGATGGCTAGATTTTTTGAAAAAATGGCTAGGCTCGTGAAACGTAGGTGCCTTTTTCGGTATTGATGATAATCTTGTCTCCAGTCTTCACGAAAAGAGGAGTGGTGACCTGGATCCCAGTTTCAAGAGTCACTACCTTATCGCCACCAGAAGCCGTATCGCCCTTCAGTCCCGGAGGAGCCTCCGTCACAAGAAGTGTCACCTTGACCGGAATTTCGATGTTTATTGGTCGGCCATTCCAGTTCAAAATAGTTACTTCCGTCCCCTCTACCAAATACTTTGTCATCCCGCTCAAGCTTTCTTCATGCAAGAAAAACTGATCGTAGCTTTCCGTATCCATAAACTGGTACTCGGCACCTTCGTGGTACAGGTACTGCGCATGAGAGGTCGACATTTCTGCTTCCTCCACCTTGTCGGCACCAGAAAAAGTAAAGTCAATAATGACTCCAGAAAGCAGGTTTTTCAGTTTCGTACGCATAACCGCACCACCGCGTCCAATCATCGAATGCAGATAGCCTAAGACGAGATAGGGTTCGCCATTGTGAAGAATAGTGCGACCTGTTTTGATATCAGTGAGACCGAGCATAAACCGTTAGCGGATGAGGTATGGTACAAGCGCCATAAAGCGAGCGCGTTTGACGGCGAGCGCGAGACCACGCTGTTCTTTGGCTGAAAGTCCGTAGCGTTTTGGCGGATACATTTTTCCCTGTGAATTCAAAAACTTACGGAGGAAATAAGCATCTTTGTAATCGATATTAGCGAGCTTCTTACTCATTGCTGCTTCCATAGAATAGCTTGTAGTTTCTAGTCTGTAGCTTGTAGTCTTTTCGGATTTTTTCCTAAAACCACTCCCCACCTACTAAAAAGCTGTTATTTAAAATGGGACGTCTTCAATCTTGATCTCGTCACGCTCATCATCTAAGTTGATTGTAGGGATTTCTTCTTCAGAGATATTCTTCCCTTGAGCCGTGGCTCCTGCCCCCGCGGTCGCTCCAGCAGCAGCCGGTACCACTCCTTGTGCTGTCCGCTGTTGCCCCTGTGTAGCGCCTTGAGCGCGACTCCCGAGTTGCATAGTTTCACCAACTACCTCGGTGACTTTGCGCTCCGTTCCGTCTTTGGCGGTATACTCACGCGACTGCAGGCGTCCCTCGATATAACATTCCTGTCCCTTGGTCAGGTATTGGCCAGAAATTTCAGCCAGGCGCCCCCAGAGAATAACCGTGTGATACTCAGTACGCTCCTGACGGGTACCGCCTTTATCAGTCCAAAAGTTGTTGGTAGCGATCGAGATAGTTGCTACCTGCTGACCACTCGTGGTCGTCCGCATGTCTGGATCACGAGTCAGTCGTCCGACCAAAATGACTTTATTGACATTCATACTCCATTGTTTAATGGGTTAAGTGTTTGATTGTCTTGTTAGATATCGAGCTTCGCTTTGAGTTGTGCATCCATATCTGCTTCTGATACTGCCTTCTTTACTTCTTGTTGAGGAGCGGGCGCTTGAGGCAAGGGCCGTACAGCACCACGCTTCTCGTAGCGATTGCCTTTGCTCTCAGTCCGAGGACGCTCTTCGCGAGGAATAGCCTTAAGCTCAGGCATACCCTTGGCGCTCACGAGGAGAAACCGGAGAACATCTTTAGATAAGTGGAGAGACTTGTTGATAACGACGAGCGGGTGCGTTTCTGCGACCTTCTCTTCGAGCGCATCATTCTCATCGCGATCAGGAAGGGTAAAGCGACGAGCGATGTAGGTGCCACGCACTTCCTTTTTGACCAGATACGCTAGTTTGCGCTTCTCTTCTGTTTCGGGAGCGAGAAAAAAGCCACCCACACTCGTCACGAGATCCGCTACTTCTTGCCGGATACGCGAGAGTTCAGCGTCCTTCGATTCACCAACGAGATAAAACAACTCATATTCAATCATACTGTCTCTTCTTTAGGGTAAATTAAAAAAATCCTCGAAGAAAGCGAAAAAGTCGCATTTCTCAAGGAAACGTGCCTCTTCTAATCCTTTCTTTGGGGCGTGGGCCGAAAAGTAAAGGCGGAAGAGACGTCGGACTTTATTCATTGTACCTCTTTCTCTGTACCATCGAGTCTAGCAGAGAACTCTTGGTCTGGCAAGTACCTTCCTTCTTTCAATCTTTAAAAAGTACTTCTGCGTCCTCTTTTTCGTGCCACAAAGACGAGGGCGAGAACGACGATAAGCACAATCGTCCCAAAAAGAAAGGTGACAGGAGACCAAGTCAGTGATGAGAATATACCAGACCCCTGTTTTGTCTCAGGATCCACAAGATGAGGCAAGCTGACCGCCACCATCTTTTTATCAAGCACGGTACCATCTTTGTCTTTGAGGGTCATGGCTAAGCTATTGGCGCAGCTCCCTTGCGCAGGGAAAGTAAAGTTTTGCTTTATTTCAGAAGAAGACACCGTGACCCCTTCAGTAAAGACATGGCATTCGTTACCAAGAGGGTCGAGGAGGGCAACGCGAAGCGTCACCTTTTCTTTCTCGAGATCATAGCCAGCTGGAACAGTAGAAGTGGCGGTAAGCATAAAAGGGTCTTGCCAAGCGTACGCTTCTTTGTCTACAGAAAAAGTCCCAAGGCTCGGCTTTTGCTCTCCGCCCAGTGTTCCCATGAGTACCATCTCTTTGGTAGTCAGTTCTTTGGTCGCGGTATCGATCAGGCTAAAGCGAAAACTGTACTCCCCTGGCTGATAGAGTGGCTCAAAAGAGAGAGTCGTCGTCGCGTTCGCATTGGAGACCAAGGTCACATTGGTACCCGTCGCAAACGAAGTCGAAGCACCCGCTCCTTTACCGAGAAGCATCGTTGTTACCTCTCGGTCGCTTGCATTGACAATATCACAGGTAAACGAAGGTGCCTGGCCGGCGGTGAGGGCAAAAGATCCGGAAGCGCCGAACGTCTTATCCTCGCTCGGGTAGCAGAAAAGAGACGTGGATGCATTCATTTCGGCCTGGACCGTAGTCAATGGAGAGAAGAGCGCAAACGTAAAGACGGCTATGAGGGTGAGTGTACGTTTTGTTTTTGTGATAGACATAGTAATGTGTTGCTCTTATTTATACTCTTACGGCGCTACTTCTTTCCAGTTGTAGTCACAAGAACGGGCGCCGTTACACACAATCGTGTTACCACAGCCATCAGCGATGCTAAATGTACCGCCGATACAGACAGTGGCAGCCTGAGTAACCGAAGCGGCGCTCGCGCAGTCATTATTTGGCGCACAAACTGGAGCACATTTCAAGCTATCCCAAAACGTACCGAGGGCGCAGGTTCCCGTACCGCTCTTGGTATCAAGCGCAGTAGCACTGTGCATGAAGCGGATGGTATTCGCTAAGCCACTGCCAAAAGTCATCGGTCTTGTTAGTCCTGCTGCTGGCGCCACGACTGACGTGGTACTAAACTGGATAGTGTTTTGCTCTATCGAAGGCGTCGTTGTCAAGTTAGCGCTCGTCCAAGAAACTGGAGCGTTACAAGACCCTGTATTGACTGGTATGGTACAGCTCCCTACCGAGAGCGTAGCCGATGGAGTGCCAGCCACACAGAGACTTCCGTTCCACGTGCCACTACAGGTACCCGTAGCCCCGACGACCACCTGGACACTGACGCCATCACGGAGATAGATAGTGTTGGCTCCGTACGTAATCGCAAATGGCTCATTCGTACCGGACCCAGCATTCGAGTACATGACATTTCTCGTAAAATTGTAGAGATTTGGCGAAACAAAACCAGGAGCCGACCATGTAAAGTTGACAGTACACGTCGCTTGCCCGATAGGAATTGCGCATGATGGCGGGTTGACTGAAAGACTCGCAACACTCGCGACGCAGGTAGAACCATTCCAAGAAGCGGTACCGCCACACTGGGCGAGGACGCTTCTCTGAGCAATCTGACCGTTTGAGTCTGAGAGCGTAAAGGTGGTGGTTCCGTATGGCACCGTAACCGAAACATTGTTGCCACTGGCTCCTGGGACAACCCATCCATTGGTCCCCGAGATAACGGGGCTCGCGACGCTCGTCGTCGTCCAGCTCACCGTTGAGCTACAACTACTGCCACCGACCGGTATCACACAGTTGTTCGCCGTGATACTCCCAGTCGCTGAAGCGAGCGCAAAGGAAGCGCTTATCGTCTGATTACTATTTACATTGCTAAAAGTATATCCTGTTCCTGAACCAATCGGGAAACCATTGACAATGATATTGGTATTCACATAACCGGCAGAGGGACTCACGGTAAAGCCAACGCTCGCTCCAGCAGGAATACCCGAGACCGTACCAAGAGGAGCGATCGTTCCTCCACTTCCGGCGCTCGAAACAATAGTGTAGGTGACTGGACAGGCAGCTGGCGACGTTCTCGCAATTGGCCCAGCAGAGGGAACAGACACTCCAAAGGCATTAACCGCTCGCAACCGAAATGTATAGCTCGTATTCGGTGAAGGGGCGTTAAAGGTATAGCTCGTCACATTGCCGAGTGGAGTCCAGGTACCATTACTATCCAATTCACCTTCATAGCTCGTAGCACCAGCTGAAGCGCTCCAGGTAAAGTTGATCTGATTGGTACTACAACTCCCTGGGGTACCATTGAAATTCCCTGGAGTGGCAGGAGCAGTGCCAACAGGTGGGCAGGCAGCTGGCGACGTCCTATTAATCGGTCCAGCAGGCGCTGACGCCACTCCGCCACTATTCACGGCTCGCACGCTAAAGGCGTATGTGGTATTCGGCTGGGGAGCCGTATAGAGATAGCTCGTTACATTGCCGAGTGAGGTCCATGTGCCACCATTGACCTGGCCTTCATAGCTCGTAGCACCAGCTGAAGCGCTCCAGGTAAAGTTGATCTGATTGGTACCACAACTCCCTGGGGTACCATTGAAATTCCCTGGAGTGGCTGGGGCTCCAGGAGCATTGGCTACACACGTATTGGAAGTAGAATTCCAAGTGGTGTTATTGGGACACGGAAGGACATTGAGAGTAGTGCTATCACTGGCACCGCCTACTACGCAGGTAAAGGTGTACGAGGGCCCCGGAGCGTAGACCCGTGTATTTTGGGCGAAAGTAAATGTTTGATTTCCGCTCGCAGGAGTAAAGTTCGTCCACTGGGAATAAACGCCATCTCCGGCTGAGGCAGGGTACGTTGATGATGTAATGCAGCCACTACCACCTTGAACCAAAATAGGCGGAATAGTATCACCTCTCACTACATTGACGCTACCACCGGCAAATATTTCCTGAGTGGGACTGAATACGGAGAATACAAGTACCAAGAAAAGTAAAGTCCTGAAAAACATATTTTTGTTTTATAGAAATTTTTTTTGACAATTGGATTATACCATAAAAATCATTTTAGGTAAAAAAAACCTGCTACAATCTGTCAAATGACAGAATGAGCAGGTAGTGTACCCACAAGAGGCTCAGTGAAACGCAAGTTACTGAGTCGTCGTGCAGAGCGGGAGCGCAAGCAGGACCTTGATCCCAAACGGGTACGTCCCGAGGATACGTGCTGGCGTCACCCCATTCTGGTACCAGAGAGTCGAGGTTGACTCTGGATTCCAGTACTTCTCGTCACCCACCTGGAGGAACATGTTGTAGGTGGGATAAGCCGGGTTGTACTGAGATTGGAATACGTAGTTCTCAACCAGTCGGGGCGGAGCAGTGCCAGAGGTATCGAGCGTAACCTCGCTCTTGCTCCGATCGTAGATGACCACGAACGGCGCTAGTGTGTACAAGTCGAGAACCGACACCTGGTACCGACAGTCCGCAAGCGGAATCGGCCGAATGCCATAGCCATAGAACTCGCGACCACTACGGTTGGTGATCGGCGCAATTCCGTCTGTCAGGCTCGGATCGACGCGATGGATCCAGTTGGGACCAAAGGCCAGAACCACGGACGGATGCACGACCGCCACAGAGGGCGGAGCATCTTCGGTTCGCCAGGTGTAGTTCTCGGTTGCCGACGTATAGCCAGCAAATGTGTAGGTCACCGAGCCCGTGCAGTTGACGCTGTGAGCCCACGGAGCGTGAGCAAACGTGGTCGTACCAGGGGCGGACGACTTGATGGTGGTTGTAAATGCCAGACCACCACAGGTGCCAGTGAAGACCCCTGTTGCCGTGATGTCGCCAGGTGTATAAGGGATCACGATATCCCCCGCCACACTGACCGGCTGACCAGTCGTACCAGCACCGATGGAAGAACCACCGATGTTGATCATCTTGGCTGCCGAGAGGATCTTGGCAGTACCACCACCATCACCAGCCGGAGGCGGAACAGGAGGAGCGGGAGGAGTGGCGCTACCGCCACCTCCGCCACCGCAACCAGCGATGGAGAGAGCGAGAACAACACAAAAGACGGAGGCGCCGAGCGCCACCGGACGGAGAGCAAAGCGATGGGCCATGATGGGCCTCCTTAGGGTTACAGATTTGAAAAGGACCAGAAACCGCTTAAAGAAGTCCTTTGGTATCGCTACTTTAGACCTCTTCTTACGGGAAGATGGATGGGTTCGGTCGGAAACGATGCTCCTTTTCCGTACTTTTCCATGTGGCTCGAGCATACATATTTTCGGTGCTTTTGTCAACTTTTTTTGACTTTTTCAAAGGTATGGGAAGCGATGGATAGAGAAGCCAGCGAAGCGACCAATCTCGGGACCCCGCTCCTTTATTGAAAAAACTGAACATTAATGGTAAGAGTTCCTACTGCTGTCAAGTTAAAATTGACACTCTGCGCTGGAACATTCAGGACATATTCCGGAGAGCTATCAGGGTCACCACCACTTCGCATCCGTCCGCCAGACAGACACGTACCTACAGGGAGATAATCGGCTGAACGAGGATTTATATAGCCTGATTTAGAATAGGCATAATTAAAGTAACCAGGGGTAGCTGGCCATGTAATGGTTGCATTAATGGTTCCGGCACCGGTAACAGTACAGACAAACCCACTCGCATCACAAGACAGTGTCGCAGTCCCACTCTTTGTGATTGTTGGACTGTTTGGCGATACATTTACTGCAGCATATCCCGAGTAGTACGCTGTAGCAGCACCTCCACCCGCTTGAGCCGAGCCAGTAAAAGTAGAGGCATTACAAACGACCGATGTGCTGTCAGACCAATTTCCATACGGAGTGTCGTTAGAGTAACCGGTTACGTTCCACGCGATATCAGTGCCCGACTTCGCTGTCGGACTAAAAGTAATACTATCACCAACAGCCACGGCAACGGCGTCTCCTGTGATGTTTGTTGTATCATTTTTTACTGATGCGGAATAATTTACCGTGACAGAGGGGTTAAAAATTGCTCCAGCAGGAATCCATACCCACTCCCTAGTCGCTTGCTCTCGAACATCCGGATCACTATGATTACACCTAACGAGATTAGCAGGTGTATTCACGCACCGTTCTCCCCAGATATAGCCCTGAATATCCGGAATTCCACTTGAGAACCAGCTGACACTGGCCGCCTGCGCTGACTGAGAAGAGAGGAGTCCGCTCCCTATGAGCATCGCCATCAAGATGAGAGCAGGCGGGATGCGTGGTGGAACATTTTTCATCCTGTTCTTTTTCAGTACCAGGAGCACTATGATGGCCATGACAACCGCAAGAGTGAAGACAGTGATAGCCAAGAAACGTGTCATTGAAAATGAAGTGGAGGCGCTTTCTCCCACTGTCTCGTCCTTTGCACAGAGTGCTGGGTCAATCTGGTTGCAGTCATACTGTAGCGTCACTTCCTCTAAGAGAGTAGCGCCCTGTTCGAGCCTGGCCGTCAGGGAAAAGTTTGTGAGGGATGCATTGGGAAGAAAGGAATCTTTGACACCCATCATCTCGCCTGTCACTGATCCGTTATAGACATACTCGTGTAGCACTTCTCCTTGCTCATCTTTCAGCGTAAGCGTCAGGGTGTTTCCTGGCACGACCGGAGAACTAGTCGAGTGAACGCAGGAAAAAATTGTGTTCTCTTCACCTTGCACCAACGGATATTTGAGAATGCTTGGGAAATTGATACGAACCTCTTCATAGCCATCGCGCAGAAAACGAATATGAAGGATTGACTTTGCATCACCATCCTGAACTATTGCCTGAATAAAGGTCACTGCCGTCTCCAGCTTGGGAACTTCATAAGAAAACTTTCTTGTTTCGCCTGGCTTGATTTGGATACTCACCGTCTCTTTCTTTTGCTCATATGAAGCAAGAATACCGTCCCAACGCGAAGTCACCCACGTCACTTGAACAGTTTTTTCTACGGCTTCCGGATTGATAATGCTGGCGTATGCAGTTATTTTTTCATCCCGTGAAAAACGAGGAAGGAAGGTGGTCGGATGAAATTCTTTTTCATTCAACAGAATGCTATTTTTATCAAAGACTACTGGCCCAGCAGAATCTTGGTCGTCAATGACAGAAAAATTGCTTTTATTCCCTGTTATGTCATCCGTAAAGGATAGTCCGAGCAAATTATACCGGTAAGCGCTAGTAAAATAAAAAGCTGCCTGATACTCTCCCTCTGCCGTACTGGGTACCGACCAATCAAACATGATGTCTTGGTCTGCCTGAGCCGCAAGAAAAACCGCGTCTTTGGCAAGAAAAAAATCAATGATGGGATAACCATTTTGCATCAGGGCTGATTCGCTTGTTTGTTCCCTTTTAAAAATCTTGACATGCACCTGGCCATCAACTATTGGGTATGGGTTAGCATTCTTAATTTTTCCTTTGAATGTGATTGTTTTTCCAGGAACGATATCGGATACCATAACAGGCGATGCGTCAACTTGCACTGACCCAAAAGTGTAATAATCAAAACAATTCACCGAACCCTCTATACTAGATGCTTTTTGAGGAAGATACCAATCACCCGGAACATCTGTCTCGGTGGTTTCTGGTGCCCCAAAAGCTACTGGTACGAACAAGGTAAAGACAAAAAGGCTAATAAAGGCAAATGCTGACTTGAGAGTGCTACTCATAAATATATGCGATAATACTTTTTTACTGTGCCACTTAGCTAGCCCCTTATTCTACCACTGGTATGGAGTAAACTGGACATTGATAGTCGGTGCTGATACGCCATAAGTGCCAGAAAAAGTAATCGTATTGCCACTCGTAAGGGTGAGCGTCTGCGAAGGCGGAGTAGTGTAGCCAGACACAGCATTCCAGACGATAGTATAGGTACCTGCTGGTCGATTCGTGTAAGCATTGCTCGTTCCAGATCCAGAGAGTGAAGCGGGCCCAGTGATGTTAAATGAAGCCCCAGGAATATTAGCAGTCACATTGACATTGCCAACACCATCAGTCCAACCCACCGCTCCATATGCATACATAGTTCCTGCCACCATGTCATTACCACCACAGTTAGCAAGACCCCGGGCTTCTATACTGGTACCCATATTGACACCAGTGCTCATGCTGAACCAGTTACCATTGACATCCTTCTCAACAGGAAGGGTCCTTGACGCGTCAGCAGAGACAGGATCACCAGTATTATTAATAACTTCCTGATCACTACCAATAGTGGCGTGAGTATAGGCAAAGCCTGTCGAGGCGTTACCTCCTGTCTGAGAGGCACAGGAAGACTGACTATTAACCTGAACACTGAGGGTGGTGGTGCTGTAGTTATTAAAAACAACTGTCGCACTTCCCTCTGAAGCAGTCATATTTTCAAAAAAAAGCTCCTGGTAGCCAGCAAAAACAGGAGACGAAGTTGAAAGAAAAACTGTCATCGCAGAAAAAAGAATTTTGATATTTTTTATGTTCATAATACTTTATCTCTACAAGTTAGCCTGGCCCTCTTTCTCAAATATTATTTTTGCAACACACTAATACTCACCTCGGACTGATCAGGATTGGAAACATCTTTGCTTACAGTAACGTTTATCTCAGTGCTTTGACCTACAGCGTAAAAAAATGAACGGTCCGTGGTTGCTTCCCGATTCATAATGACAAAGCGCTCTTTTCGAAGAAAATCGGCATAGAGCTTCGCATTATCCGCAACGCTTTTCTTGGAAGCAAACACGTACGTCGATTGCCTCTCTCTAGGATAGTAAAGTCCGTAGCTTTGCTTGACCTCTCTACTCTCCTCGAGTGGGAGCGTGTCAAGAAATTCCTCTGGCATATTCTTGCCAAAGTCCACCTTTTTTGGTTCCTCCGCTGTAGCAACCGGTGGCTCAGTTACCGGAGAACCTGTTGGCTTTGAAAAGATAAAAAAAGCATACGTTCCCAAAAATATAAGGATAGCGAAGAGAGCTGGGGCGAATCGTTTCATAAATAATTTTATTTTGCTTTTACTGTGACACTCTACCAAAACTATACCACAAAAAGTGCCCTTGCGGAATGGATTTTAGCTAAACAGTTTTTTATAGTTTTTGGACCAGTACAGAATGCCTTCATAGTAGCCTTTGTTGAAAGCGCCGAGATAGGCAACAGAGGCTTTACGGATGGCCGGAGCACTATCAGAGGTGGCCCCCGCTTTTCTCACCTTCAAAGCGAGCGCCATAACACCGTCAGTCAGATTCCACGGGTCAGGATCTTTGTGGCCAGTCTTGGCGGCAACCTGAGACTCATAGCCACGCCAGACATCGGCCATAAACTGGGCGACGCCCATGGCACCACCCTGTCCGATATAGTTCGGAGAGCACGATACTTTCTTGGTTTTACTGTAGCCCAGTTCATCGACAAGGACATAGAAGATATCTTGACGCCTATAAAGAAGATCGATAGAGGCCTTGTATTTCTTGCCATACTTTTTGTAGCGAGCCACCGAGACTTTTTCGACTTCTTTGTAGGTACACTGCCCAGTGTTGGCCCCGAGATTGGTCTCCATTTTGAGAAAGCCGTAGAGTACGCCTTTGGGAACGCCTGTCTCACGGCTAGCATCTTCGACCGCCTCACGAATGTCTTTGGCATCATAAGAATTACCCGTCAGGGCAGAGAGGTCGCCCTTCAGATCTTGCAGTTTCTCTTCGAGTTCGGCGATCGTAGCTTCTTGCTCAACCAAGTCTTCCTTTACGGCGATTTGCTGTGACACCAGTGACTGCTTTTGCTTGTTTTGGATCACCAAGAGCTCCTCGTGATCCTCTTTTGCTTCAAGGAGCGAACTTTTTTCTTCGGCTATCTTTTTCTTGGTCGCGTGTATTTCCTCGATGACCGAAAGGAGACGATCTTGCGTCGAGAGGAGCGCTTCTTCATTCTGAAAGAAATTTTCAATATCATCACGAGCAAGCATAATCTCGACAAACGGAGTTGATCCTGAAAGATAGAGTTCTTGCACGAGATTGCCAAGAACCTTTCTCTCAAGCGCAAGTTGCTTGTCTAAGTTGGCGATTTCCACTTCTTTCTGTTCAATGGTTTGAGTCGTTTGATTGAGGAGGTTCTGCACACGCTGCATAGCGACCTGAGTCGAGGTCAAGGTCGAACTAATCTGGTTAAAGGTACTCTTAATAGTGCCATATTTTTTCTCAGCCTCCTTAAGCTTCTTTTCCGTTTTTAGAGCCTCTTCCTCCAGATCCTCTACTGACTCCTCGGCCAACACTGGAGGCACCAACAAAAACATCTGGCCGAAAGAGGCGAGAGAAAGTAAGGCCAGCGCCATAAAAAATGTATATCTGTGTCCCATGCCGTTTATTATATCACGTCTCTCGGCGCTGATGCGAACTTCGCTGTTATCCATAAAAGGCGCTCCGCATCGACGGTGGCGCCTTTTTCATTTCCTTTTTTGAGACCTAAGCTTTTTCGTCTTCATCCTCTGTCTCAGGAAGAGCAGTACCAACTTCTTTTGATTTCTTCATGATAGCTTTCTCTAACTCATTCAAAAGCTTGCCATTTTCTTTCAAGAAGGTTTTGGCACTTTCCCGACCAGCACCGAGCTTGACCTCGCCGTACAGAAAGGAGTTACCAGACTTTTTGAGGACACCATACTTCACCCCGGAATCGAGGATATCACCAGCAAGCGAAATACCTTCGTTGTACATGATATCAAATTCAGCCGTGCGAAAGGGGGCGGCCACTTTGTTCTTGACCACTTTTACTTTGACGAGGTTGCCGACGACTTCTTCACCTTTTTTAATCTGGGCACTGCGACGCACCTCAAGACGCACTGACGAGTAAAACTTGAGCGCCTGTCCTCCAGTGGTCGTTTCGGGATTGCCGAACATAACCCCGATCTTCATGCGGATCTGGTTGATAAAGATGACGGTCGTGTTGGAGTTCGCAATAATAGCAGTGAGTTTGCGGAGTGCCTGCGACATGAGACGAGCCTGACGTCCCACGTGCTGATCCCCCATTTCGCCTTCGATTTCGGCCTTTGGGACAAGCGCTGCCACCGAGTCAATGACGATCACATCTACCATATTGGAACGGACCAGAGTTTCGACGATATCAAGCGCCTGCTCACCGGTATCTGGCTGAGAGACGAGGAGGTCGTTGATCTTGACTCCGATACGCTTGGCATACTCAGGATCGAGAGCATGCTCGGCATCGACAAAAGCTGCGACACCGCCTGATTTCTGAGCGTTGGCAACGATATGAAGCGTCAGAGTGGTCTTGCCAGAAGACTCAGGTCCATAGACCTCGACGACACGACCGCGTGGCACGCCACCGATTCCAAGGGCGATGTCAAGTGACACCGAACCAGTCGAGATAGCTTCTACGTCTACTTTTTTGACGTTCCCTAATTTCATCATCATCCCCTCGCCAAACTTTTCCTCGATCGCATCCAAGATGGTATCGATTTTACTCTTTCCGCCCTTCTCTTCTTTGTTCGCTCCACTTTTTATCTTAACCATACGATTAAACACTACTGGGTTATCTTGTTTACTTCTATTACATACTAGCATACAGTCTGTTACGGTGTCGAGGGAGGAGGGCTCTTTTCATTTTCAAAAACAACATCGGATGCTCTCCCATGGACAGACCCAAGAGGCGTTTCAATTCCACCATCAGTCGTAACATAGGTGGCCTCACCCTTGTCCGACGAAACAACAAGCGACGCTTTGGCTTCAAAAACCCGGGTTTCGTTTGGGGCGAGCACCCCCTCAAAAAGAGGGATGCCGTCGGCCAGAACCGAGAGCGTGACTGCCGTCTCGCGCGCTGAAATGGTAATCTTGACCGGAGTAACTAAAAGCGTCGCCTCCTCAATGGGTTCAATTGTATAGCGCGCTTCAAGCGAAAGCATGGCCACCTTTTCTTTTTGAAAGCGATTGACCGTGCGAAGGGTCACGCCATTCATCCCTGGCTGGAGCATCAGTTTTTCCTGGAAACCACCGTCCGCATCGACAAAGACGGCCTGGCCATTCATCGTCATGGTCGCGCCACGATCGGTCTTACCGACCACTAAGACTTCATTTTTACTTACCACCGAACCATTGTCTGGAGCAAGAACGATAAGGAGCGGCTCACTCCCAAAACTACGAAATTCTCGATACAAGTACGCAAAAGAGCCCAAAAGAAGAAGTGCAATAAGTCCCACGACTAACGTCCGAGAAGTTATCACTACCGGACCACGAGAAAAGTCGGTGGCCATGTTATTGACTGGGATTTCCCGACCAAGATTTTTTTGGATGTTTCGCTCTCGTTCGTACAGGTGAAGGAGAATCTGTTCATCAACATTTAAGTGTCTAGCATAGCTCCGGAGAAATCCCCTCACATAGACATCGGCTGGAAGAGCTTCGTAGTTCCCGCTTTCGAGAAGCTCAAGATATTTCACTTGGATACGAGTTGCTTTGGAAACCTCCGTGAGACTCATACGAAAGTCTCCTCGTAGTTTTCGAAGCTTTTCACCGAGCGTGAGCGACTCTACTTTTTTTCTCGTAAATCCATCGGGCATAGCAGAGGGGCTCTTTGTTTCTTTAGTTTCATGCTCCTACAAACCTCATTGGCTTGTGCCCTACCATAAAAGGAGGGCTGCTCAGGCCTGCCACTTGTCACGCGCGGCCTGATCAGAGAGAGGGTCGTCACCATATTCTTTAGGGGCATCGCCTACTGTCTCACCTGCTTCAGCGCTCGAGAGTAGGACTTTTTTCTTACCATCAACCATACCAATAACTCCATTTTCTTCCAAAAGGTGCATGATGCGTGCCGCTCGAGGATACCCAATACCAAACGACGTTTGGAGGTTGGTCGTCGAGGCCCGACCCGTTGATATAACGATGCGCTTGATCTCTTCGTAGAGATCGTCGGATTTACCACCTTCATCGATGGCGTTCATCGCATCGGTTATGCCATCGCTTTCGAGATCATCGCTCTCATCACCAATTTCATCAATGCCGAGATCTTGTTTTTGTTTGAGAAGAAAGGTCGTCACGCGCTTCACTTCATCATCAGAAACAAATACGCCCTGGATACGACGCATCTCTTTGCCGTCCGCTGCCGAATAGAGCATATCGCCATTGCCGAGAAGCTTTTCAGCGCCACCAGCATCAAGAATTGTCCGTGAATCAATTTGGCTCCGCAGTTGAAACGAAATACGAGCTGGGATGTTCGCCTTGATCAGTCCAGTAATCACGGTAGCTTCTGGACGCTGGGTCGCTAAAATGAGATGGATACCGACCGCTCGGGAGAGTGAAGCCAAGCGAACAATGAGCCCCTCCACTTCTTTGCCATGAGTCGCCATCAGATCTGCCATCTCGTCTATCATAATGACAATATACGGCATCTCTGGAAAAGACTCGTTTCTTACCTGCCCGGTCTCGGCATCCACGAGGCGCCGTTTCTTACCACCCCCAAGGGCCGTATGGTAATCCTGAATGTCTTGGACCTGTGCTTCTTCAAGCATCTTGTAACGATGCTCCATCTGACCCGCTGCCCAGCGAAGGACATTGACTACTTTTTTACTCTCAACAACCACCTCTGTCTTCAAATGGGGAATGCCCTTGTAGCGAGAAAATGACACGCGCTTCGGATCGATCAAAATGAGCTGTAAATCTTCTGGTGAATTCTGATAAAGGAGCGACAGGAGCAACGTATTCATGCATACACTTTTCCCAGAGCCGGTACGACCAGCAATAAGGACGTGAGGCATCTTGGCGAGATCGGCAAACACGTGCTCACCAGCCACGTCTTCTCCAAGGACTACAGAAAGATCCGAACGACGCTTTTTCCACTCTTCACTTTCGAGGACCGCTTTGAGCCGAACCATCGCTACTGACTGATTGGGGACCTCAATACCGATGAGAGACTGTCCTGGAATAGGCGCTTCGATACGAACTGATTTGGCAGCGAGTGCCAAAGCCAGGTCACTGTTTAGGGTAGTAATCCGTGAGAGTTTGACACCAAAGGCCGGCCGGAATGTGTACTGCGTCACCGTTGGTCCCACCCTCACCTCACCTGGCTCAACGTCGATACCGAAATGCTTGAGGGTGCTCTGAATAATATGTTTGTTGCGCTCGGTGTCACCACTCACGGCCTGACCGGTCGTAGACTCCAGAAGATCAACCTGGGGAAGCTCCCAGGTGTAGGTCCTTTCTTTTCTGGGGCGAGTAGGACGGATAAAAGCCTTTACCAAGACAGTCTCTTCTTCTTTCGCGTCCTCTTCCGTCGCCTTGGGATCACCGGGGAATTCAATCTTCGCAATATTATTTTTTGCCAAGTGCGGATCATGTTCCAAAGGAACCGGAACCTCTACTGGGTCAGCTAGTGGCGATGAGAGAAGCTCCTCGTTTTCCTCTGTCACCGTGGCGGTAGCTGTGACAGCGTCAGCACTCCCCTCTTCCTCTTTATCTTTCTTGAATCGAGCAAAGAGTGTTTCAAAGGTTTGCATAAGCGAAACATTGAATGAAGCAATAAGGCCGATAGCAACGAGCGAGAGGGCAATAATGGTGCCCGCTACCATCCCTGTAAAATGGCTCAGCACATACGCCAAACCAAAACCGATGTAGCCTCCACCTCCGCCCGCTTCCGCAATAGCCAAGAGCTCGCTTGCGTCGCCACTATACAGATGAAGGAGTCCAAGTGTCGCCGAAAAAGCCACAATAAGACCGATAAACTTAACGGCGTCAGCCAGGGTTGTCGTGCGCCGTTTCAAAAAAAGAAAGGCGGCCGAAAGAAGCACGAGCGGCAAGAGCCATTTACCGAAACCAAGGAGCGCTCCCAACATGCGGTCGAGCCAGACACCTAGGACTCCAGCTAAACCGATAAAGCCCAGGAAAAAAAGAACGGCAAAGGCAAACAAAAAGACCGCCGCAATACTGCGCTTAGCGTCACTCCCAAGGATATCTTCCCACTCCCATCCACTCTCTTCTTCTTTTTCTTTGACGACTCCTTTTTTCTTTCGTCCCATAGTATGTTTTGAGTCTATCCGACATTATAGAGCCAGTATAGCACAAAAAAGAGTCTCGGTTCGAGAGAAAAGACTAGCTTTTTTTTCTCAAAAAATCAAAGAATCTACGCTTTTCAAAAACTTCTTTGTTCGTCACAATAGGGAGAGCTTTGGGCATCCCCTCTTCGATCATTTTTGCTTTCATGCCTTCGACGAGCGCTCGTGCTCAACTTTCGTCAGTCTCGTCTGAAGTAGCCTGACCTTGTTCTAGCACTCCATTCGAACGACCGAGCTCTCTAAGGGCCGCCTCTGTATCTACTCTTATACCTTCGAGTTCTTGGATTTTGCGATCGATGGCATCATTTCTCACGAGCTCCTTAAGCTCATTCACCAAACTTATCCAATCGGCAGACTTATACAAAGACAGTGTCATCAAAACGTCTGCTACCACTTCTATAGTCTCTTTTATGTCGGCTGGGAAAAGTACGCCTGTACTGACAAATCTTTCTGTTTCTTCAGCCAGCTCTGTAAAAAACAATTGCCTTTAGTAATTCTCGCTGTTCTCCTAGAAGTTTTCTCCGATATACTTCTTTGTCCTCTCCTAACGCTCCGCGCTCTTGTATGGCGAGCGGAGCATCTGCGTATATTTCACTGGAAGAAAGTGGCGTCCAATCATGAGGTACGTCCAAATTGATATCAAGTGGAGCGGGCTCTCCGCTCCCTGGTTTTTGAGAAAATTCTGCCATAGGACTATTTAGCTATTTAAACTATCAATACGCATATGCAAAAGAAAAAACGGGACTTTGACCCGTTTTTTAACACTTTTTGAGTGATTTCTATTCTATTATAGCACAAAAAACCCCCTTGTAAAGAGGGTTTTTTGTCAGTCAGGAGAGACTTCTCTCTTAGACCTTCTTATTGACATCGAGACCACGATAGCCCGTACCGGCCGGGATAAGGCGACCGATGATGACGTTTTCCTTCAGTCCTCGCAGGCGGTCTTCTTTACCAGCCACAGCAGCATTGATGAGGACGCGAGCGGTTTCCATGAAAGAAGCTGCGGAGAGGAAGGATTCAGTCGAGAGCGCCACCTTGGTAATACCCAAGACCATGGCTTCGCCGATAGCTTCACGACCTTTCTTAGCGAGCGTTTCTTCATTGGCTTCGAGGAACTGATCTTTTTCGACGATATCACCGGGGAGAAGAAGTGTGTCACCTGGATCAACCACTCGAACGCGTGACATCATCTGACGAATGATGACTTCAATGTGCTTGTCATTGATAGCCTCACCCTGAGTCGCATAGATCTCTTCAATCTCACGGACAATATAGCGATGTACCGCCTCTTGACCCATGATAGTAAAGAGTTTACGGAGATCAATATGCCCCTCAGAAAGAATAGTTCCGACCGATACCAAGTCCCCTTCTTTTACCTTGAGTGTGATATTTTGTGGTACTTGGTCCTCATGCTCTGTGCCATCATTATCCATGACCGAGATTTTGACGACCTTGGCGCTGTCACGAGCAATCGACTTGACCTGGCCCTCTATCTCCGAGAGGATAGACTCAGTTTTTGGAACACGAGCTTCGAAGATTTCTTCAACGCGAGGGAGACCCTGAGTAATGTCAGACCCAGCTACACCTCCGACATGGAAAGTACGCATAGTCAGCTGTGTTCCTGGCTCACCGATCGCCTGAGCAGCGACCACTCCAACCGAGGCACCGAGCTCAACTAAGGCACTTCGACCGAGGTCGATGCCATAGCAGAGGCGACAGACACCGCGACGAGATTTACAGGCAACGAGCGAACGAATCTTGACCCGAGCCACTTTGCTTCCTTCGACTAATTTTCCTTGCTCACGGTTGATGAGGACGCCTTTTTTCACAAGGACTTCTTTGGTTTCTTCATCTCGGATGGCCTCAATAGTAGTCCGGCCTTCAATCCGACTGGCATAGCTCTGTCCAATAGCATCGGAATCTTCTCGGTAGAGATAGGTTCCTTCGGTGTCCTTACAATCCTCTTCACGCACGATAATATCCTGAGACACATCGACGAGACGACGAGTCAGATAACCGGCCGTTGCCGTACGAAGTGCCGTGTCGGCCATACCCTTACGCGCTCCGTGAGTCGAGATGAAATACTCGAGCACATTGAATCCTTCCTTAAACGAACTCTTCACTGGGAGTTCAATCGTTTCGCCTGTTGGTCCAGCCATGAGACCCTTCATACCAGTCATCTGCACGACCACGGATTCCGAACCACGAGCTTTGGAATAAATCATTGCGTACACCGGTCCCTCTTTATCCAAGTTGGCACGGACAGCGTCGGTAATCTTGTTCTTGGTTTCGTTCCAAATCTCGATCACGCGGTTCTTGCGTTCTTCGTTGGTGAGGAGCCCCATGTTGTACTGATCTTTCACTTCAGTAATTTTCACTTCAGCAGCAGCCATGAGGGCCGGCTTTTCTTTCGGAACAATGAGATCGTTCATACCCCAGCTGATAGCTGAACGCGAAGCAGCCTTAAACGTGAGGTCTTTCATGCGATCAGCAAACTTGGCCGCCTCATCCTGGCTGATTGTTTCCAGGATGCGAGACATGAGCCCCTTCAGATCCTTCTTGGTCATTTCCTCGTTCACGAACCGCAGGCTCTCGGGCAAAATATCGTTTAACATAATGCGACCGACCGACGTTTCGATGAGCTTGCCCTCGAAAGAAAGCTTCACTTTAGCATTGACGGCCACGATACCATTTTGATATGCCAGGATAGCCTCGTCCATAGTACCAAAAGCTTTCCCTTCACCCTTGAGACCATTTTTGATATGGGTGAGGTAATAGGCGCCGAGCACCATGTCAAGCGTCGCCGAGACGATAGGCTCTCCAGAAGCAGGCTTCAACAGGTTTTTAGACGAAAGCATGATGGTCGCGCTCTCGTGACGAGCCTGGTCGGTAAGTGGTACGTGAACTGCCATCTGGTCACCATCGAAGTCAGCATTGAAGGCGGCGCAGACCATCGGGTGGAGACGAATTGCTTTTCCTTCGATCAGCACCGGCTGAAACGCCTGAATCGAGAGTCGATGGAGCGTAGGAGCGCGGTTTAAGAGGACGTAGTGGTGCTCGATAATTTCATCAAGGATCTCGTAGGCTTCTTCGGTTTCAGCATCCACCATACGACCAGCGGTCCGGACGTTGTGAGCGTACTCTTTGGTGATGAGCTTGTTGATAATAAACGGCTTGAACAGTTCAAGTGCCATTTTCTTCGGGAGTCCACACTGGTGAAGTTTGAGCTTTGGTCCAACGACAATGACGGAACGACCAGAGTAGTCGACACGCTTCCCAAGGAGGTTCTGACGGAAGCGACCCTGCTTTCCTTTCAGGGCATCTGCGAGTGAGCGAAGTGCGCGACGCTGACCGGTTGAAGCAGCGGTCGAGGCCTGTCCACGACGAGCCGAATTATCAAACAAGGCATCGACGGCTTCTTGAAGCATACGCTTCTCGTTTCTCGTAATAACCTCAGGCGCTCCGATTGACATCAGTTTCTTCAAACGGTTGTTTCTGTTGATGATGCGACGATAGAGGTCATTTAAATCTGACGTTGCGAAACGTCCCCCATCGAGAGCGACCATCGGACGAAGATCCGGTGGGATAACCGGGATCATGAGAGGGAGCATCCATTCCAAACGGAGGTTGGCTTTTTCAAATCCCTGGTAAACCTTAAGGCGCTGGAGGAGTTTTTTCTGATCGACAGACTCATCGGCATGAAGCTCTTCTTTCAACACTTTCACCTGTGAAGGGATGTCAATCTTTTCGAGAATCTTCCTTATGGCTTCAGCTCCGATACCAGCAGTGAAGATCTGCCCAAAACAACTGGACAGGTTGAAGTAATCTACTTCAGAAAGAATCTGGTAGGGGCGAACGTTCTTGATATCTTCTTTCGTATCACGATACTGAGCCTTGAGCTCTTCAAGGTCTTCGTCAAGACCCTTTTCACTTTTTGAGGCGCTCTTCATTTCTTTCTGCTTACTCTTGTACTCTTTTTCCAGAGCATCCAGTGACTGGGCTTTCAGCTTCTCATCAACACTCATGATGATATAAGAAGAGAAGTAGATGACGCGTTCAAGTTCCTGAGGGGAAATACCCAAGACCAAGCCAATCTTGGATGGGACGCCACGGAGAAACCAGATGTGCGACACTGGAGTCGCGAGTTTGATATAGCCCATGCGTTCACGACGAACGATAGAGCGAGTGACTTCGACGCCACACTTGTCACAGACAATCCCGTTGTAGCGGATACGCTTGTACTTTCCGCAGTAACATTCCCAATCTTTAGACGGACCGAAAATCTTTTCACAGAAGAGCCCATCTGGTTCATAGCGCTGCGTGCGATAGTTGATGGTTTCTGGCTTGGTGACCTCGCCATTGGACCAATCGAGGATCTGATCTGGGCTCGCCAAGGTCAGTCGCACGCTCTCGAAATCGCTCACCTTTGTAATTTTTTCCATAGATTTGAGTAGGTAGCTTAAGAAAGGAGATTAGACGGTTTCGATATCATCCCCGAGAGGAGTACGATCGTCTTCTGTCCTGGCACCTTTCAACTCGACATTGAGACAGAGACCTTTCAGTTCATTCACCAAAACATGGAACGAGGCTGGCAGGTTAGGACTCTTGATAGGTTCGCCTTTGATAATAGATTCGTAAGCTTTAGAGCGACCGAGAACATCGTCAGACTTGATGGTGAGCATTTCTTGGAGCGTATAGGCGGCACCATAACCTTCGAGGGCCCACACTTCCATTTCTCCAAACCGCTGCCCACCGAACTGAGCCTTGCCGCCGAGCGGTTGCTGAGTGATGAGAGAGTAGGGTCCGATGGATCGCATGTGAAGCTTGTCTTCAATCAAGTGGTTTAACTTCATGATGTACATGACACCAACCGTTGATTCGTTATCAAACGCCTCTCCACTTTTTCCATCGACTAAGCGAATTTTGCCACTTTCTGGGAGGCCGGCTTTTTTAAGCTCACCTCGGATATCCTCTTCAGAAACACCGTCGAGCGCAACACTCGCGACTGTGTAACCAAGCTTTTTAGCAGCCCAGCCAAGGTGCGTCTCCAAAATCTGCCCGATATTCATACGAGAGGCAATACCGAGAGGATTGAGGATTACATCGACTGGAGTACCGTCAGGTAAGTACGGCATATCTTCGGCTGGAGCCACCATCGAGATGACACCTTTGTTGCCGTGCCGTCCGGCGAGTTTGTCACCGACCGAAATCTTACGCATCTGAGCGATCGAGACTTGGATCTGCTCAAACACTCCCATTGGAAGCTTGTCGCCACGTTCTCTTGAAAAGATTTTGACATCAACAACTTTGCCGTGTTCACCGTGCGGGAGATACATGGAAGAATCTTTGACGTCGCGAGATTTCTCTCCAAAGATGACGCGGAGTAACCGCTCTTCGGCTGTTAGATCGCCTTCACCCTTCGGGGTAATCTTGCCTACCAGGATATCCCCAGAAGACACTTCGGCGCCGATCCGAATGATGCCACTCTCATCGAGATTCTTCAGGCGGTCTTCACCAATGTTTGGAATATCACGGGTCACGACTTCAGGCCCGAGCTTGGTATCGCGGACATCGATAGAGAAATCTTCGATATGAATAGAGCTCCAGCGGTCCTGCTGTACGATACGCTCTGAAACAACGATAGCGTCTTCATAACTAAACCCCTCCCAAGAAACAAAGGCCACCACCATGTTCTGGCCGAGCGCGAGCTCGCCATGATCGGTTGAGGCTCCGTCCGCCAAGAGATCCCCCTTCTTGACTCTCTCGCCTTTTGAGATACGCGGCACCTGGTTCATCGACGTAAAGGCGTTTGACTTTTCAAAACTCTGGAGCAGGTACTCGGTATCAATGTGATCCTTCTTGGCCCCTGCTGGAGCATCCGAACGAACAACAATGTGATTGGCATCTACCGTCACAACTTCACCGGCAAGGAGTGAGAGGACAACCTGGCCCGAATCACGAGCAGCCTTATCTTCAATGCCGGTACCCACAATCGGTGCCTCCGGAATGACACACGACACTGCCTGACGCTGCATGTTTGAACCCATGAGGGCACGGTTCGCATCATCGTGTTCGAGAAACGGAATGAGAGCAGTCGCAATCGAGATACACTGCTTGACTGAGACGTCGATATAGTCGAGCGCTTCCGCTTCGATAGTTTCCGGGTGACCCTTCACACGAGCACCTACCATCTGTTCAATGATATTTCTATTGTCATCAAGGTTGATACGGGCATGAGCGATAATTTTCCGGTCTTCGACAATAGCATTTAAGTACTCGATATCGAGTGTCACAAATGGCTTGACCCGAACGGTCTCGCCTTTTTTCTTGCTAGCAACTTTTTGGGCCAGATCCTCATCAAGCTTGTCGCCTTTTTTGGCAACACCCGCAATATCTTCATTTAAAATCCGATGAACGAGGTCTGCTTTTTCTGCCGCAACTTCTTTTTTGACAATCAGATACGGTGTTTCGAGAAATCCATACTCATTGACCCGTGCATAGCTCGCCAGGTGTCCGACGAGACCAATGTTTGGACCTTCAGGAGTTTCAATAGGGCAGATACGTCCGTAGTGCGAATGGTGCACGTCACGCACCTCAAATCCTGCCCGCTCACGGGTCAGTCCGCCTGGGCCCATAGCCGAGAGCCGACGCTTGTGTTCGAGCTCAGCTAGTGGGTTTACCTGGTCCATAAACTGCGACAACTGCGAGCTCGAAAAGAATTCCTTGACGCTCGCAGCGACTGGGCGTGGATTGATAAGTTGTCCTGGGACCACTGTATCAGGATCGCAGGTACTCATGCGATCTTTGATGTTGCGCACCATACGGTACATGCCGACTCGAAGTTTGTTTTGGATGAGCTCACCAACAGCACGAACTCGACGATTCCCAAGGTGGTCAATATCGTCAGCGCGACCATCGGGATCATTATTAAGACGGATCACCTCTTGAACAATCAAGATGAGGTCATCAGTGTTTAAGATACGATTTTCTTCAGTGTCGGCACGATCGATAGAGAGACGCTGATTCAAGCGATAGCGACCGACAGATCCAAAATCGTAACGCTCAAAGTTGAAAAACATGGCGTCAATCATCTGCTTGGCGTTTTCTTCAGTGGCGAGGTCACCAGGACGAAGACGCTTGTAGACTTCCCGGTATGCTTCACCTCGGTTGTGTGAAGGGTCCTTAAGAAGTGTGTTTTCGATGTACTTTACTTCGCTCTGGTCGCTATCAATAAATTCTTTGCGGAGGCGCTTGTCATCAAAGCCAAATGCCTTGAAAAGAGCCGTAATCGGGAGTTTACGCTTGCGATCAATCTTGACTGAGATAACGCCGTCTAAGTCAGTCTCAATCTCGAGCCAGGCACCACGATTTGGAATGATTTTAGCTCCAAAAAGCTTCTTCCCCTTCTGGTAGTCCATGGTGAAGAATACGCCCGGAGAGCGGATCAACTGAGAAACAACCACACGCTCAACACCATTGATGATAAACGTGCCTCGCTCCGTCATCACAGGAAAGTCACCAAGATAGATTTCCTGCTCCTTCACTTCGCCAGTCTTTTTCATAAGAAGCGCCGCTTTAGCGCGTAACGGAGCTTCGTAGGAAATGTTCTTGTTTTTGGAAATGAGAGCCGGGTACTTTGGCTCATCCAGATAGTAATCAGTAATGGTGAGCTCGAGGTCTTTTCCGGTAAAGTCAGCAATGGGATTGATTTCAGAAAACAGTTCCTTGAGACCCTTGTCCCAAAACCACTGATACGAGTCTTTTTGCACCTCAATCAGGTCCGGCAGAGAGACCGTGATGCGATTATTGAAAAACCGACGCTTCGTGAGCGAGGATTCTTTACCAAAACTCTCCTTTACCCTCAAGGCTTTGTCTCTACTAAACATAAAAAGACACTCATGTGCGCACTCCTTGCCTCAAAAAAGAAACAAGTAGGGCCAATGAGATTATCGGATAAACGCTACGGTGATGGATGGGAGGTGGGTCCGCACCATTTGATTGGAAAATGTTAGCCTTTGCTTTTCAGCAACCATTTTCTTCTCGGTCTCGCCTTAGACCTGTACTCACGCGAGGCGATCAAGATGAGAAAAGTCAGTCACTTTCTAAATGCAGTACGCGTTAGTGTAACAATGTTTGTTTTTCTTGTCAAACAGGGACGATAAAATGGCTCTCTTGAGGTCCTTTCAGAAACAATCTTGACTCTGCTTTTGCCAGCAATGTACAAAAAAACCTTATCACCACACTATTTTTAGGACGAAATTTTGACACTCCGCACGCCGAAAGCATACACTTTTTTGACCGTTTCGGCAATGCGCGCCGAGGTATAGACATCCGGTAGTTCCGACTCGACAACGACGTCCGTCACATCTTCTGGTCTCAGGCTTTCTTTCTTCTGCATTTCCGCCATAGACACAAACAACTTACTCCCCATATCGCGAGCCTCTGGCCACGTGCGTTCACCCACACTCTCCCCGTCTTTCATGAGCAAAAGCGTTGAGGTATTTGGCTTTAATTGTAACTTGAAAATATACGTCATATATACTCTATAAAAAACTTTCTTTCTCTCGAAAACGCCTCTACTTCAGCTTCTTCCAATCAAAATTCCAGGGATCGGTTTTGCGACCGGGAGCAATTTCACCGTGCCCAACTATGGATTTGATAGGATACTTCTTTTTGAGCGTCTCGACAAGCGTCTGTACCGCTTCATACTGGTCACGGGTAAAATTACCTTCCTCGGTATTCATCATCTCGATCCCAAGAGAAAAATCATTGACACTTTTTCGGCCATCAGGCATCGTACTTACGCCTGCATGATACGCCACGTCTTGGTCTCGGACTAGGCGGTACACCATACCATTTCTATCAATCAGATAGTGAGCACTCACGCCATAGCTCTCATAGATCGACACCATTTTCTCTACTGAGTATGGATCACCCCCCAAAGAATTATACGAAGAGTGAAGCACAATCGTATCAATAGCACGGGCCTTCCCTCCTCTCGTAAAGCCAGTTGCCATCAAGCGATCTTTGATGCTCTGCTTCGAAGAAGCTTCTGGCGCACTTTTCTCCGCTTGTTCTTGCTTTTCTGGAACGTTGGCATCGAGCGATTCCTCAAGAAGTGCGATCTCCTCTTGCACTGACTCCTCCTCTGTTTTTATCTCCTCTCCTTTTCCTTTCAGGCCTTCATACAAAGCGAGCCCCCCTTCATTGTTTGGCGCCTCACTATCACGAGTCACGGTGAGGGAAGAAGAAGGCATGCCGAAAAAAGCATAGCCTATCCCGGACAAGACAATAAGGAACGTAAGAATGAGTCCAATAATTCCCATAATTGTTAGTATACACCAAAATTTTGAGGCAAGAAAAAATACCGCTCGAAAAGCGGTATTTTTATCAGTCCTTTACTCTCACTCGCTTAAACACTTACTTCTTTCCTTTTTTGCCACCACTAAGGAGAAGCGAAAGAGCTGCACCCAAAGCGGCGCCAACACCAGCAGCGACGAGGGCTGCTTTCTCAGGATTTTTTTTGGCATACCCCTCGACAGACGAGTAGGCGTGTTCGAGTTGCTTCTTCACCTTAACCATTTCTTTTTCAGCCATGACTTTCGTCTTATCTACCTGAGTCAGTACTTTGTCCTTAAGAACATTGGCGACTGCCTCTACCTGCGCCTGCTTCTTCACTACGACAGATTTCTTTGTCATACTCATAACATTACATTAATTACGGAATAAATTTTTTTCAAAAGTTGCCAGCAAAAGCACAAGAACGCTTATTCCTCCACCGACAGCTATCTTACCGAGACCTTGACGACCAAACATCTGCTCAAATATCTGATCAAATATTTCTGCAACGCCAAAAATGAGAAAGGAAACCCCGAGTAAGGAAAGAAAGAATACTCCCGATCGGTATAGTACTCGTTTCGTAATTCCCGCGACACCTCGTTCCATTTTTTCAAGGAGCGTCGTCACGACACTTTGCGCATGTCCCAAAAGACCCTCTTTCACAAAATCAAGCCAACCTAGTACAGGGACTCCTTCCGAAGATGGCTCATTTTTTTGTGACATACGACATACGTTTATTCTGTATTTTGTATCTAGTATACCACACTTTTTCCCACGTCCATAGTTTTTTAACTTGCAGGAAATTCTGTTTTATGGTATTTATTCGATTAGAATCTTTCTTCCAAAAAAATGAGGCGCGCCTTTTTCTTTGGTATACTCATCCTCCCTGTCTTCTTTTTTCAGGGCCGTATTCCTTCCGCCTTCGCCTCATCTTCATCTATCATTATTAGTGAGGTGTCGATTGCTGGAGAAAAAACAAGCGATGAGTTTATCGAGCTTTTCAATCAGAGCGACCAAGCCGTCTTTCTCTCTGGGATGCAACTGAGACGACGCACTCAAAGCGGGAGCGAGAGCTCCGTACGGGTTTTTCCTAAGGATTTCTCTGTTCCGCCTCATAGCTACTTCCTCTTTGCTCATAGCCAAGGCATCTTTGCTTCCCCTTTTGCTGATACTGATGGAAGCTCCTCGGCTCTCGCCAACGACAACAGCATCGGCCTCTTCACGCGGTCGGGTGCGGGTGGCGTCCTCATTGATAGCGTTACCTGGGGTAAGGGTGCTCTTTTCGCTCCCACTGCCCCCGTCTTTGCAAACCCTACGAAAAATACCAGTCTCGTCCGAGATAGGACTACCCTGCTCTTTGAAGAAACTGCTGTCATGACACCGACCAATAGTAAAGGTGAGACGTGGGCCTTTGAGACAGAAGACGATGACCCGCCACCGGACCCCCTTCCCGAGAATTCTCCTACGTCAACGGTACGTTTCAGTGAGCTCCTTCCCAATCCCGAAGGCGACGAAGGTACCGGAGAATTTATCGAACTGTATAACGCATCGTTAGTTTCATTGTCTCTTGACGGTTTCCGCATCCATGACGCCTCACAGAGCGCAGGCTACACCTTCCCAAGTGGCGTACAGATCGAAGGACAGGGGTATATGGTGTTGTGGAGAAGCACTTCGGGTCTCGCTCTCAATAATAGCGATGAAGTCGTGACACTCCGAAACAAAGACAGTGTCATTCTTGATACGGTCTTTTACAAGAAAACCAAAGAGGGCGTGTCGCTTAATTTCGGAGGGCTCGCGCAACCCTTTCGTGGCGGTACCCCGACACCGGGATTGGCCAACCTCTTAAATACTCTTCCTGCTACCAAAGAAAAAGTCCCGAAAAAAGGCTATCGTTATGTTCCGGTCGCTTTTGACGCCAGAGGAAAAGATGAGGACGGCGACGCACTCAAATATACTTGGGACTTTGGCGATGATCATAGAAGCTATAAGGAAGAGACAACCCACACCTATGAGAAAAATGGTACCTATCAGGTGACATTGACCACGAGCGATGGGAGCGATGACGTGGTAGAGACATTTCATGTCAATATTGAATCCTTTCCGAAAGCGCAGGTGCGAATAACCGCGCTCGTCCCCAACCCGCATGGTACAGACAGCGAAAATGAGTGGATTATCATCGAAAACCGTGGCAAGAAAGAGGTCGACCTCAAAGGATTTAGCATCGCCACTGGCTCGACGAGTGACAAGATTGTCAACCATCCGGTGCGAGAAAAATTCGTCATCCCGCCCAAATCAGAAAGAAAGCTCGCCCGCACAGTGGCGCTCTTTACCCTCCCCAACAAAAAAGGCAAGATTGAACTGCGCGCGCCAGACGGCGAAGTTATTCAGAAAATAAAATACAAATCGGAAGTCTCTCTCAAAGAGGACCTGGTCTATCGCAAAGAAAAGGGAAAGACTTGGCAATGGGAAGCTTCTAGTGGTACCGAAGACGCGAAAGAACTTGGGGAAGAAAGTGAGGTCACCCCTTCGATTATTGTGCCAATTTCCGAAGCCGTAGCTCTGGAGACATTACCTCTCGAGGAAGCGGCCCCATCGCCAAGCGAGATCTCTTTGCCAACACCAGAGGCGTCAGGGGAAGAGAAGCAGGTGCTCGGCGTCCAAACAGTGAGCGTGACTCCTCTTGATACTTATACTCTCTCGCAAACACAAACATCGCCCGCACGTCATTTCTTTCAGGTCCTTCTCGGCGATTTGAACGCTTGGCTCAATACCTGGCAAAATACAAAGTACGCTCCTTAAGAAGCATTGAAAGCAAGAAGCCTTTCCCGCTGCGCTAAACACTCCTCTCCTAGAATACCCCCTTCAACAGTAATGGGATATTTTTTTATTGCGTAGCGAAATAGATTGCTTTTATAGGTAAGGAAGCTGTCACCTCTGTTTCTGCACCATAATAGATGCTCCTTACCCTTGCCTTGATACAGCTCGTCATACATGTGGGGCATGGTTCGGAAGTACAGTAGAAAATACAGTTGCTCAAATCAAGCGTATTGAGTTTTTTACAGAGGAGTCGAATGGCATTTATTTCTGCGTGTGCCGTTGGATCGAGAAGCTCATGTACCCGATCATGATCCTGCGCGATGACAGTGCCCTCATGATCCACGACAACCGCACCAAAAGGTGCCTGACCCTGACGCACAGCCACTTCTGCCTCTTCCATGGCGATACGCATCACATCTTCGTGAGTCATAGCTAGAGATTTATATTTTATAGAGCGGGTAAGGGGAATCGAACCCCTCGCTTAACCTTGGGAAGGTCACGTATTACCACTATACTACACCCGCAACTACGAAGAACATGGCTATTATATCCTTTTTTTCCCAAAGGAGTGAAGGCACCTTCGCTAGGAAGGCTCATTGGCGTGCCCTACTTGCTGGAACGAGCAACTTCTGGTATACTTGGGAAGTATAAATTTTTTCTTTTTTCCCATGTCATTTTTTACTACAGGACGCGTCATTGCCCTCGTTATTCTCTTGGCTCTCGGAGTCGGTGGCTACTATGCGTTTTTCTATGCCAAAGAGCACAAGACTGAGTTTGCAGTAGGTTCGCTCAATATCTTCCAGAAAGTATCAAAGCTCCTCCCTATCGCCCCCGATACGAAAAAAGAGATTGAGGTAGTAAACACCCTCGTCTCGGAACTCGCCAAGCAAGATGATCGCGTGCGCGTCTTTCTCCTCCTTCTCCAAAACACCGATGAGCTCCGTCCAGGAGGAGGCTTTTTGGGCCAATACGCTATCATTAAAACCAAAAACGGTGAGGTGGTCTCAACCTTTTTGGAAGACGCTAACCTGCTCGACCAGCGTATCGAGACGAAGGTCACTCCACCCTATCCATTCCTTCGCAAGCTCCAACTCAAGAAATGGAAATTTCGTGACTCGAACTTCTCTCCCGACTTTCCTACTAACGCTGAAAAGGCCCAGTATTTCTATAGCCTCTCTGGTGGCCGAGAAAAGTTTGATGCTGTCATCGGTGTAAACTCCCGTGTCTTCAACAACATTCTCGAAATCACGGGCCCAATCAAAATTCCTGGTGACTCCTTTACCTATACGAGCGCTGATGGTGCCTACAAACTCGAGGAACGCGTAGAGCGTGCCTACCTGGGTGAAGATGTCCCCGCTGAGCTCAAACAAAACCGCAAGGCCATAATGAAGAAGCTTGCAGCTGAGATTATGACGCGAGTGGCAACCGTCGGCAACATCCCTAAGCTCGCTGAATTCACTCAAAACGAACTGCGCAATCGTGATATCATGCTCTACTTTACGGATCCAAACCTCCAGGCCTTAGTGGAAAGCGTTCACTGGGATGGCTCGGTAGCGACAGACTGGGCTGGTGACTACCTCATGCTCGTCGATGCCAACATGGGGGCACTCAAGACCGACTACTACATGCGAAGAAAGCTCGACTACACGGTTGACTTTACCGGTGAAAAACCGACTGGTACACTTGTCTACACTTACAGTAACACTGCCCCACGCGGAGACTGGCGAACCAGTGACTACCATACTTATTTGCGCGCTCTGGTCCCCAAAGGTTCGGTGATGCTTGAGCGTAAATGGATCAACGCCGTCATTACACGGGAAGAATTCGACAAGACATACTTTGGTGGTTTTGTCGACGTTGAGATTGGTCAAAAAGATGTTGCAACAACCCTGAAGTATGAACTCCCACCAACCGTGACCGAGGAAAATTACAAGCTTCTTATTCAGAAGCAGTCTGGTGTCGGCACTATCCCAGTCTCGGTACACATCAAAACCAAAGATGGCAAAACATTTGATCAGACCACCGAACTCACCAAGGATCTCAATCTCTCTCTCCAAGAAGTGGAAGAGCGTAAAGAATAGCGTTTAGTGTTTGTAGCCCTCTAAAAAAAGGACCCTCACCAGCCAAGCAAGCTAGTGAGGGGTGGGCACATAAGGGGTCATGTGACCACTAAGCACAGAGATCTGTTCAGGAGGAGCCGATGAAGTTTCATCACTATCAAGTTAGCACAACGAGAAACCAGTCAAGTGGTTTTTCTTTTGCTCGTTTGCCTTGTTTGAAGGCAAACGCTATGATAAGAACACAGTGTTTATCTGTACTCTCCTCACTTATGTCTGAAAAACTCAAAGAAGGCGCCTCACTCGCTCCAAACGATCATCGACGGCTCGGTCAAGAACTCGGGCTTTTTACCTTTTCTGATACGGTCGGCTCTGGTCTCCCGCTCTGGCTCCCAAAGGGCGCTACCGTGCGTCGCGTCCTCGAACGCTTCATTGTCGATACCGAGATTGCCTGGGGGTACCAACACGTCTATACCCCCGATATCGCCAAGCTCGATCTCTACAAACTTTCAGGACACTACCCGTACTACCAAGACTCAATGTACGCCCCGATCACAATCGATGAACATGAGTTCATGCTCCGGCCCATGACCTGCCCACATCATTTTGAACTGTACAAAGATCGCCCAAAAAGCTATCGCGACCTGCCTCTCCGTATCGCAGAACTTGCCAAGCTCTACCGATACGAAGGCTCGGGTGAACTTTCGGGTCTCATTCGTGTCCGGAGCTTTTGTCTCGCTGACGCCCATATCATCTGTGCGGACAAAGACCAGGCAGCACTCGAAGTAGGTAAGGCTCTCGACCTCATTGAATATATGGCTACTATTTTTGGCCTGACTCTCGGCGAAAACTATTCTTACCGTCTATCGCTCGGTGACCGCACTGATGACAAAAAGTATTACAAAAATGATACGGCCTGGGATGAAGGCGAGGAAATGCTTCGTACCGTCCTCAAAAATCGTGGTGGGAATTTCATAGAAGCGCTTGGCGAAGCAGCTTTCTATGGCCCAAAAATAGATATTCAGATGAAGGATGCGCGCGGAAAAGAAAACACGGCCTTTACTGTTCAGTATGACTTTTGCATGCCAGACCGCTTCAACCTGACCTACACCGATAGCGAAGGCGCGGAAAAGCGCCCCGTCGTCGTCCATCGTTCTTCGGTCGGAGCTATTGAGCGAGTCATGGCCTTTCTCATCGAACACTACCATGGAGCTTTTCCGGCATGGCTCGCCCCTGTTCAGGTGCAGATCTTGCCTATTAGCGAAAGTCACCACACCTACGCGCAGACTGTTTCCGACTCCTTACAAAAAAACGGTGTCCGCGTAGAGCTCAGTATGGACAACGAATCTCTCGGGAAACGTATCCGAAACGCCAAATTGGCCAAGGTGCCGTACCTCATGGTTATAGGTGACAAAGAAGTGGTAGATCAAACTGTCTCCCTCGAAGGAAGAAGCGGCTCACTCGGTACTCAGTCTATCAAAGAAGCCCTGAACTTTATCTTGACCGCTATTACAGATAAGAAATAGCACTGACGTTACAAAAAACCAGAGGCCAAGGCTTCTGGTTTTTTTCTATTCCTAATAAAGAAGTTAGATTGCCTTGGTAGGAAGAGGAAGCGTTCCACCATGCATATGCCGGTAGTAGAAACGCTTGATGGTTTCGGTTGCCACAAAATAACCCAAAGCGAGAACCCCGACAAACAAGAGGAGGCCTGGGGTCGGCGTGACAAAATGAAGAGTGCCTGTTGCTCCGGGTAAAAAAGGAATGAAGAGTGCCAATGCCAGAATAGCGAGGGAGAGCGAAATCAAGATAAATGATGGACGCTTGGCTTTAAAAAAGACAAAGCGTGTTCGGAGAGAAAATATGAGAATAATCTCCGTCAACAAACTGAGAAGGAACCAGGCCGTCTGAAGCGTCTCAGGTGATACCCGATAGAGCGCTCCGAACAGAATGAAATCAAACACTGAGCTGACTCCGCCAAAGAGGGTCGCCATGAGTACGACACTTTGTACTTGATAGTTTTTTGGCTTCTCGAGTTCGCCCTCATCCACCGTATCAGTCGCGATAGCAATCATTGGGAAATCAGAAAGAAGATTGAGAAGCAGGATCTGGAGCGGCAAAAGCGGAAGAAATGGAATGAAGAGCGACGCGAGGGCGACTGAATAGAAATTGCCGAAGTTCGATGTCAGTGTAATGCGGAGATACTTCAAGATATTGGCAAAGATTGTTCGTCCCTCTCGGATACCCTCGACTACGGTGCCGAGACTCTTATCAAGGAGCACTATATCGGATGCTTCCCTGGCGATATCAGAGGCACTCTCAACAACGATAGCCACATGAGCAAGCTTCAAGGCTGGCGCATCGTTGATACCCTCACCCAGAAATCCGACTTCGTGCTTTTCCTGAAGGAGCTCAATAATTTCGTACTTTTGGCGGGGCGACACCCTAGCAAAGACCGAGTATTGCTCGATCGCGCTCCGCCGCTTACTCTCGCTCATCTCGGAAAGCTCCTTGCCGGTGATCACCTCTTCTCTATTATCAATAAGTCCCACCGCATGGCCAACGGTACCCGATACTTCCTTGCTGTCGCCAGTGATAATTTTTACAGCGACATGAAGCGCCCGGGCTTCTTTGATAGTTTTCCTGGCGCTTGGCTTGAGCGTATCAGCAAAAGACAAGAGGCCAACGAAAGAAAGGCCTTGCTCAGCATAGAGCGAATATGCCTGGTTATGTGAAAAAGGCTTCTCAGCTACTGCCAAGACGCGCTCTCCGAGACGTCCACGCTCAGCCACCCACTCGAGGAGGTGCTTGGTTGTATAGGCATCGACATCGCTCGATCGCGCCAATATTTCTTCGGGAGCGCCCCGCACGATGACAGACGTTTTTTTGGCTCCATCTTCATACAGAACACTATTTCGTCTCCGCTCTGGATCAAACGGTATCATGTCGAGACGTTTCCCTCTCTCTACCTGCTCCCGCTCAGGAGAGGAAAGTGCCTGATAGAGAGCGAGATCAAAAGGATCATGGAGTTTACTTCGATCGTCTGGGGCCGACAAGCAACTCGTAAAGGCAAGCCTGAGGCAACGCTTCTTATCGTGAGCCTTCACCTCCACCACCGAGAGCAAGTTTTCAGTGAGCGTCCCGGTCTTATCGCAACAAAGCACCTCGATACTCCCCAAGTCCTCAATGGCCGATAGTCTCTTGACCACCACTTTCTTTTCAGCTAAACGGAGCGATCCCCGAGAAAGAGCGACGGTCAGTATCACCGGCAGAGCTTCAGGTACCACCGATACTGCGAGCGCCAGAGAAAAAATGAGAAGCTCGATACTACTGGTTTCATTCCCACGGATAAAGAGGTTGGCGATATAAATGATGGCCAGTGTGAATAACACGAGCCGAACAATAAAACGACTAAACTCACGAATTCCTTTTTCAAAAACTGTCTCCTTCTCTGTCTCTTCGGTAAGCGTCGCGATGTCTCCAAAGGCCGTATCACGCCCGGTCGCAAAGACAACACCCTCACCAGAACCACTCTCCGCTACCGTGCCCGCGAAACCAATACTCTTCGCTTCTGCCATCTCGACTGGCGGAATCAAAAGAGGATCAGCTACTTTCTGGCTTGCTACTGATTCGCCCGTGAGGAGGCTCTCATTAATAGTGAGAGCGCTCGTGTGAAGAAAACGGATGTCAGCTGGCAGTCGATCGCCAGCCTCTATAATAACTATATCTCCTCGCACCACTCGAGCACTTTCGGTGCGAACAATTTTTCCAGCGCGTCTGACTTTAGCATGAACAACTAAGTAGCGCTTGAGTAAACGTAAAGCTTTAGCGCCATGGTATTCCTGATAGGCCTCAAGGGAGATATTAATGAGGACAAAGAGAAGGATAAAGCCCCCTTCGATAAAATCTCCTAGGAAAAAAGAAAGGAGTGCGGCTACGAGGAGAAGGTAAAAAAAAGAAGAGGTGAGCCGGGCCTTCATGGTTTTCATGAGAGCGGACGATCCTCCCTTAAGACGATGGTCTCGATTTTCCTTCAGGCGTTCGTGCGCCGCCTGCGCAGTCAAGCCTCCTTTCCTACTCTCAAGTTCTGAGAGGATAGTCTCACCCTCTTCAGTTGAAAAATATTGCCACAACATAGCACTTTTTGTTTTGGTATGAAACCTAGTATGGGAACACGCTTATACGCCACGCGTTTTGTTTTCTTCTTTCCTAACAAGTGCGAGGAGCGCTTCAAAATTATCTTCTTTTTGGATTCTATTTTTCCAAACCCGACCACAACGGAGGCACTCCTGGATCAGCCGTTCTTCTCCTTGCTTTTTTTCGTAGGCAATCGGTGCCATCAGGCCACCACACGCCTCACTGCGATCGCCAGGAAAAACATCGACATGCTTACTGTACAGACACTCTGGACAATGGTTCGTATAGCCTGTACCCGTCACCTCGCACGCGCAGTGCTCACAGACAAAGTCCTCGACTCGTTTCTGAAATACTTTCCCACTCATAGATCACATTTTTTATTATACCAGCTTTAGGCACGCGTGCACTCTTTTTTCTTATTTCGCTACCTTTAGGATGGCGTTAATACTCTCTTCGTCCTGGCACGAATACTTGCGGCTCGCTGAATAGAATCGTTTCTTGGGACCACTACATCCCCCATTGTCTTTGTGGAGGGTCGCCAAGACCGGCATAAGAAATCCAACATCACGACCAGTGAAATAACTGTGAAGACGCTTGATGGTCGTGGTCCGAAGCGTCTGGTCCATTCGGGTAAAAACACTCATATCATCACCGAGTTTGCCGCTCCAGTCAAAATGTACCAAGACGTTATTCGCTTTTTCGACAAAGCGCTCATGCCACAGGAGTGCCCAGCACCAGTCCCCAGGCTTTTGGTACCAACGAGAGAAACAGGCATTGTCTTCGATACTACCATCGCTCTTGAGCCCAACCCCACCCTCAATGTAATCAAAGAGGCGAAGGTACGCTTCATCTTCAATATCGTTCGTTTGAGCGCCTATTATGATTTCAAGTCCCAGATAGTCAGCGTGTTCCCGCATCGCGCGGATCATCGCTGGCATATGGGTGGCTTCACGGTCAGAGCTATCTTGGTAAAAAACCTGACCAAAGAGAAAGCTCTGAATCCCCATGTTCATGGCCTCTTCAGTGATATACCTTACATACTTTTGGTACTCTTCGCGCTCAAGCGTCGGCTTACAACTGTGCTCACCCCAGTAGTTCTTGCTCCCTGTCCGACACATAGCGTCAAAGTCAAAATTGCGATCCTCATCAGGGTAGTAGTATTTGGCATTGGTATCGATTGCTTCGGCAATAAACATACCAAAAACGGTATTTGGTTTGGTCACCCGCTCCAAGATCTCTCTCGCCTGCCCAAAGTCTGGCGGATCGAGCCACGTCTCAAGAGCGCGGTGGAGATAGTAGCATTCCGAACGATTGATAAGGGCAACTGAGCTATTGGTATCGCCACCATACCCAGAAAGAAAGCCGTCAGCCACACAACCTTTCATTTTCATCTTGGCCATCGACGGTGGCGGAGGTGGCGGAAGCACAGGATACTCTTTCTCTTCGACTTGAGGAGCAATTTCCTTGTCTGTCACTGCGAGAGGCTGAGTATCGACCCAATCCGCGAGCGTTGACGTATTTTCCTTTTCTTCCTCAAAAGCAGACTTTTTTTCCAGGGCGCGGTCACGAACCACAAAGAACACTACGGTCGCAAGCGCTAAGACTGCTAAAACATGCCAAAAAAGAATTTTTCGGGGAAAGTGTCTTTCCTCAGTTGGAGGCGGAAATGAAGTCATAGGTACCCTCAAGTATACCACTTTCAAGCCAACTCTGTTGCTATCGTCCATAACAAAATTCCAGGGAGTAGGTGCCTTGCTCTTACGTTGAGCAGACGATGGGAATACTCCGCGCTCCGATGGGGAGCCTGGGCGCTACACGAGAGAAAGCAACGCTTGCTTGCTTTCGACTCACGCCCTTCGATTCTCTGTGATCCAAAAAATACAACAGTCCTCAAAATTGAGGACTGTTGTATTTCACTGAGCGGGCGATGGGAATCGAACCCACATCCTCAGCTTGGAAGGCTGATATAATGAGCCACTATACGACGCCCGCTTTTTTTAACTTTCTACTTCTTCGGTGCGCTCTCGAGACCAGTAAAAGGATCGCATACTTGCCGTTCTTTAGCTACCCCCATTTCTCCAAGCATCTTTTCCATGGCCGTAATAAAGGCTGGAGCGCCTACCAGATAGTACCACACTCCTTTTAGATCCGATACATGCTTTCGCACCATGCTTTCGCAGATATAGCCCCGCTCTTCGCTCCCGCCACTACAAGGCAGAGTCTCTTGAGAAAGGGTCGTTATATAGGAAAAGGCTGGGAGCTTGAGACCAGAGAGCTCATCATGAAAGGCTGCGTCCTTGGCAAAGCGGTTAGAGTACAAAAGGGTGAACTGACGCGTCTCCCCATCATGTTCTGCTTGCTTCAAGATACTTCGCACCGGCGTAATGCCGATACCCCCTACCAAGAAAACAATCGGCAGCGTATCTTTGGTATGAGCCAGCGTAAAATGCCCGATGGCTTTGGTCGCCTGCACCGTATCGCCCGGTTTGAGCGCAAACATAGTCTGCTTGAAACCACTCTCTCCGCCTCGCATGGTAAAGAATAAGTCTTCTTCATACGGAGCTGAAGAAATCGAAAGCGAACGCACTCCAGCCCGAAGATCAGGGGCGACTAAAGGCGAGAGCATCATCGCCACATACTGTCCCGCCTCAAAGGTAAAGTCAGCCGGTTTACCGAAGGCAAAGAGCTCTGTGCCATAGGCCATGGTCTGTCGCTTTTTGAGGGTGAGGGTATAATTGGCCATACTTTCTTGTGGCTTTTTAGGTACAAAAAAACAGAGGTGACTCTGTAAAACAAGTCTAGCTTTTAAAGCCTCTACTGTCAAAAAATGACAAGGCCCTAGCAATTTGATTAACGGCTAGGGCTTGTGGGGGTTGGGCAGGCTCCCCGGAATCAATCGTCACCTCATTGGAACCTCCGAAGGCTAGATGGGATAAGGGTGCCACAGGCTCGTGGCGACGCCGAGATTGTCACTCTACAGTTGCGTCTTGCTCATAAAGCTCCTCTGGTTGATGGGCGACTCAGTCCTTTACGAAAAGACAGAACCGTCCACCAGCCAGCAAGAGAAACATGAAGCCTCCAGAAATGAATTGCCCCGGGTCCAATGCGATGGACTCCGGGGCGGGGTTGTAAGCTCCTTGATCAGGAGGGCGGGTTTCCCGTGTTACGGGGAGCGGATGCGCGCACGCATCGGTCAGCTCTGCTGGCCGCCGATGGGCGGGTCGCCCGCGGCCTTGGCTTCACCGGCGCCCGTCTCGTCGGCCTGCTCGGCGTTCTCGGCCTGGACCTGGTGTTGACCGGACGAGTCGTCGGGCTTCCTTGCCAGATCCACATCGGCATTGGGCGGATTGCCAGCGCCAGGCTCGTGGCCGCCGTCGTCGATGCCGAGGATGTAGTTGGCCTGCAGCGTGTCGGCGGTAGCGGACGACGCGGGGTACAGGCCAGACAAAGCGGCAACAACATGGGCTGCCATGAGGTTGTTCTTCATGGAATCTCCTTGCCCCAAACACCGCTACACCGAAATGGTGCGCTTTGTGAACTGGCAACTATGGCCTTGCCTTCAGGGAAGAAAGCGACACTTGCCCGTTCACAGGTACATATACATGAATAGAAAGAACTTCATGCATCAGATAGTAGCAAATAGCTCTCTCCGACATCAACTTCCTTTCAGAAAATTGAAAAAGTAGTATATCACCTCTCCGTTCTCTTGTCAAGAGCTAAAATTTGGCCTATCCAAGCCACAAAAAAATAATTTTTTTGCCTTATCTTCGTATCTTCTTCCCTAAACAATATCCTTGAGGATGCTCTCGTAGCCATCGAGCTCAAGGAGCATGACAAGCACCCGGGCCAGTTTTTCAGGATCGTGGCGAATAAAGGCTCTGGTATGGGCAATCTTATCCTCTTCATGATAATTATTCTTCCCAGTAGAGAGGAGGTCGGCCCGAATCACTCGGTATGACCTTTCACTCGTATTCTCAAAAGCAACTAGGAGCCCCCCTTTCTGATACTTTTTTAAAAGTGACGCTTCAGGGATTTTAACATTATAAGTCACATAATCAATACGCTCACTCCCTATAGAGTCGTTCATCTCTCGCACATAGTCCTCGAGGGTAAATAAATCTGTCTGACCGCGCTTGCTCGTTAGGTTACAATTATAAACAATTTTAGCTTTGGTGGTGCGGAGCGCTTCGGGAATACCTGGTACCAAAAGATTCGGGATGAGCGAACAGTAGTGATTGCCTGGTCCGATAACTACGAGATCCGCTTCGAGAATTTTTTTGACAGCCAATGAATTGACTTTGGGACGGGGTCGCAAAGAAACTTTCCGTACTCCTACTTTTTCAAAATTTTTACTGACATTGATTTCGTGTTCCCCTACGAGTACCTCTCCATTCTTTAGCTCCATCAAAAGCCGGGTGCTTGAGAGTGTCACTGGCACTACTTCGCCACGTACGTTCAAAATTTTAGCCGCTTCTTTAATTCCCCGGCCAAAATCACCCGTAATTTTTTCGAGAGCGGAAAGAAAGAGGTTGCCAAAACTGTGTCCTTCCAAGCCTCCCTCGGTAAAGCGATAATTCATGAGTTCGCGAAGCATGTCTGGCGTATCAGAAAGTGCCACGAGACACTGACGAACGTCACCTGGTGGGAGCACACCAAGTTCGTCGCGAAGAATCCCAGTCGAACCACCATCGTCGGCCATCGAAACAATGGCTGAAAGCTCAAGCGGATACGACATGAGCCCAGAAAGGAGGGTGAAGCTCCCTGTCCCTCCGCCGATAGTCACTACTTTTTTCATGTCGGGGCACTCGGAATCGAACCGAGACTAAATGGTCCCAAACCACTCGTACTACCACTATACTATGCCCCGAATTGGAAATATGCACCTCTTTATACGATATGCCAGAGGGATCAAATGGTCGCTACTCAA
>Ga0105044_10000797_pt1 | contig 40150 bp, 35 predicted proteins | sample MAT01_FD_78092 | JGI IMG/M metagenome (GOLD analysis project Ga0105044, IMG submission 78092) | Freshwater microbial communities from Lake Fryxell liftoff mats and glacier meltwater in Antarctica - MAT-01 | ecosystem: Environmental > Aquatic > Freshwater > Ice > Liftoff microbial mat | place...
CGGTACGCGATCCCGCCCGCTAGTCAATCCCGCCCGGTAGTCGATCCCGCCCGGTACTCGATCCCGCCCGGTACTCGATCCCGCCCGGTAGTCGATCCCGCCCGGTAAAGGTGCGCAATCAAACCGGCATGTTGTCAAAGCCTTCTTCGATGTCCGCCTCGGTCGGTAGTGCCTGCGCCGGGGAATGTTCGGCCACGGGCATCATTCGGGCAAGAACCTGCAGTTCTGCGCCGAGCAGACGCAAGGTCGCGGCCTGCGCGGCCATTACCAACTCGGTGGCGACCTGGGTCAGGTCGGGCGCGTCGTCGGGTTTGTGGGGCATGGGGAAACTCCTTTCGGGTCAGGCGGCACACCGCGCGCAAAACGGGGTGTCCGGCAACAGATCGAGCCGCTCCGCCGCAATGTCATCGCCGCATCTGGCACAGACGCCGTAAGTCCCCCTGGCAATCCGGTCCAGCGCGGCTGCGATCTGCCGCAGTTCCTGCTTCCCCGACCGGCCCATCGTCTCCAGCACCTCGTCGGCCTCGCGCTCGGTGGCCTGGTCGTCCCGGTCCTGCGGCGCGGGGGCGTCAAGCTCGGTCTCGATCCGGGTCAGGCGCGCGGTCAACTCGGCGGCGCGGGCTTCCAGCTGGGCCTTGCGATCAGCATCGAGCATGTTCATTCTCCGTGAATTTCCGGACAGTTTACTGCGGGCAACCGGCCCCGACATTGATCTAGATCAATGCGGCCCCGCACCAAGAACCGGCGATGCCTGACCTTTCTGACCCCAATCGCCGTGCAGAACCGCCTGCCTCGCCGCTTTGCAATCGTCTGCCGCGACGCGCCGTCCGACCTTCGCCCCCGGACCCCGACCCGGGCGATCTGACCACCGATCACGCGCCACGATCCGCACGCGCTTCAACGCCGCGCGGGATCAGCTTTTGTACCATCATGTCAGGGTCGGACCCGGGCGGCAGGCCGGGTGCAACAGGCTTGTTCTGCGCCGACGGGCCGGTCGGAGGCAGGTTCGCCTGACAGGACCGGCGTCCGGACGGATGGCTATTTTCGGGGTTCTTTCTTTGCCAGCACCTTGTCCCATGCCCACGTCGCGATGATTGGCGCCAAAGTGACCGCGCCGCCCAAGGATACCGCCAGCATCCAGTCCGGCTTGCCATCCGCCATGCCCGCCCCCATCGCGGCCAGGGCAAAGCAAACCGGCACGACACCCAGAAACGTGGCCAGAGCGAACCGGCCAAAGGACAGGCAGGTGATGCCTGCCGCATAGCTGACCGCGTCGAACGAGATGAACGGGACAAGCCGAGATCCGAAAACGATCAGCATGAGGCCAAACTGCGATCTGGGCCGCGCGATGTATTTGAGAACAGGATTGTCCGATCGACGGATCGCGTCGAAGCCAAGATAGCGGGCCGCGCAAAACGCAAGGCACGCGCCCAGCAGTGCCCCGATAACGACAAAGCCCCCGCCCCAGAACGTGCCGTACAAAGCGCCGGCTGCCACCGCTATGGGACCGCTGGGAACCGGGCTGACCACTATGGCGAGCACCATGAGGCCGATCAGGGCCAAAGGGCCGAACATGCCAAGACCAGCCACCATGTCGCGAACCCGGGCCGCGTTCATCATTCCAGGTGCGGTCGTGGGAAAGGCTGCAACGGCCAGCCCGACGATCACCGTGACGAGCACCGCGCCGGCAAGGATGCGGCGTTGCGGCATGCCGGTGATCCAGATCGAGGCCTGTCGCAGCAAGACCGCCATCACCGTTGACCGGCGGTCAGCAGCAGAGTGTTGGGACCGACCCAGCCTGCTGCCGTCTGGTACATGTCAAGCTTCGCTTCCATATCCGCCCAGGCTGCTGCACGAGCGGCCTGATCCAGCGGCGCCAGAATCTGGACGATTGGTCCTGCGGACTCACGCACGAATGCAAGATAGTCCCTGGTCTCCGGCAGCCGGAACGGGCACGCCATGCGGGTCGTGGCGACCGAGCGGAACCCGGCCCGCACGAAGAGATCGTCCATCAGGCCCGGTTTGCCCAGACTGACCAGACCGCCGGGCCGGAACGGATCGCGCGGCGGGACCCGCGCGTGGCGCATGGCCGTTGCCAGCAGAATGCCCAAGGCCGGGTTCAGATCGGGCCCGGCAAACACGATGCTGCAAAACCGCCCGCCGGGTTTGAGCACGCGGTGGATCTCGGACACTCCCGCCAGCGGATCGGAAAGGAACATCAGCCCGAGGCGACAGACGGCTGCATCGAACATCGCGTCGTTCAGCCGCAGATCTTCGGCGTCAGCCGGATGGATGCGCACGTTGCCGTGCCCGGCCCGGACGGCATTCCCCAGAGCGTAAGACAAGATATTCTCGGAGATATCGGTCGCGACAACCGCGCCCGTAGCCCCGACCCGTGCCGCGATGTCCAGTGTCTGATCGCCAGCGCCTGCAGCCACGTCAAGCACCGTCTGACCGGGGCATACCCCGGCCATTTCCAGCATGGCATCGGTGGGAATGCGAAGCCAGGTGCGGATCGCGGGCGCGTGCCTGTTCCAGCCGGCGGCGGCGTCATCCCACTGCGCGCGCGTCTCAAGCTTGAAGGCCGTCGCAGCAATCGTTGCATCGATGGTCATTTGGCAGGCTCCCCTGGTGCAGTTTGTCGATACCGCTGACAGCAGGCGCCACGACACGGTTGCGCGCACATTCAGCAGGTGCTTTCGGTTGACGGGCCGGTGAAACGTCAGCCGTCCATCGCCTGATCCAAAGAATGCGCTTGTCGCAGCGGCGCGCACAGCCGCAATGTTGCAGAACGGGGCCGCAGATGTGCCATAGGTGATCATGTTCGACTGGAACGATCTGAAATTCCTTATCGCAGTCGCAAAAGAGGGCAGCACGCTCGCTGCGGGGCGGTCGCTTGGGGTGAACCAGTCGACGGTGCAGCGCAGGCTTGCAGATCTCGAAACGCAACTGGGCCGGAAGCTGGTCGAGCGGCTGCCGACCGGCTATCGGCTGACGGACCTCGGCGCTGCGATTCTACCGCATGCACAAGCGGTGGCCGCATCGGCAGAGGCCTTCGAGCAAGCTTTCCGGGATCTCGGCCGGGCGCATGTGGGCATCATCCGCCTGACCTGCCCCGAACCCATCGCGTTTCGTCTGACCCAATCGGGCATCCTGGACCGGTTTCATGCAGCGCACCCGGACCTGAAGGTCGAGTTCGTGCTGAGCGATCAATATGTTGATCTGGCAAAGGGCGAGGCGGATGTTGCCTTGCGGTCGGGCGATACCGAAGCCAGCGTGCTTGTCGGCCGCAAGATCGCGGATTCCCTTTGGGCAATCTATGCCAGCCGCCAATACATCGAACGCCACGGGGCACCTGCGGCGGTGGCAGATCTGGCGCTGCACCCCCTGATCGGGTTCGAGGAAAGCATGAGCAAGCACCGCACCGTGTCCTGGTTCAGGGAAGTGGCGCCCGACGCGACCTATGCCGCCCGAAACACCAGCGTGCTTGGCCTGATCTATGCCGCCAAGGCGGGGGTCGGCGTCGCCCCGCTGCCGATGTCGCTGGGCGATGCAGAGCCGGATCTTGTCCGTGTCCTTGGCCCGGTGCCGGAACTGACGCGGGCCTGGCGCATCCTGACCCATCCGGACCAGCGCAACACTGCCCGCATCTCGGCGTTCTTTGCCTTCATTCTGAGCGAGAGCGACGCGCTGCGCCCGATATTGACGGGGTGATCGGGGAAGGCAGCGGTCGGGTCGAATGTCGTCCGGCAACTCGGTACGGCCGAGGGGCGACCAGGAACGGCGACCAGGACCGGCTGGAGATCGGCGGGTCGCGGTAACGGCAGGGCGCGCCGTGCGATTACCGCAGCATGCGGCGTACCTCACGCACGCGACGCTGGAAGAAATGGTGCTTCGTCACTGCCCCGAGATGCGCGAAGATCGCGAGGTAGAACACCCCCGGCAGGATCAGATTGTGCAGGACCGCCACGCCCGCCGCCAAAAGCTCATTCGGCGCCAACACGCCCGTGAGCGACCAGCCAAAGACATCCAGCGCATCGCCCCGCCATGCTGTGAGCAGAACGCCCGTCACCGGAAATCCAAACATAAGTCCGTAAAGACCAAGATGGGTCGCCCGGGCCAAGTGACGATGCCAGGGCTGCAGATCGGCCCGCATCGGTGGCGCCGGACTTTGGCCCAGCCATAGAACACGCAGAACGACAAGCAGCAGCACCGTCAGTCCGAGGGTCTGGTGGGTCGCCATGAACACCGCGCGCTCCGGGTGATCCGGTGCCAGAACCGAGGTGAACAGACCCATCGGCAGCAGGATCAGGATCAGAATGCCGATGACCCAATGTGCATAGCGCGACACAAGGCCAAAGGCTGTGCCGCTGTTGCGCAACGGCAGCGGGTCGGCAACGCGCCTCATGCCCTGTGCCCAGGTTGCCCACAGCAGGAAAACCGCCGCAACTGTCGCGATCGCGGCCTGTGTGTTCAGCACCAGGGGTTTGATGCGATCCGCCAGCCCCGCATCTGCAGAAATCGCCGCGAACGTGCCGTCGAGATTTGCGAGGATGATCGACCAAGCGATCAAGGCGAGGGCCAGGGCCGCTGTCAGGGTGCCCAATACGCGAAGGATCCGTCCGGACTGGTTGAGGGTGAACGCGAGGAACACGGCCAGTATGAGGTAGAACTCTGTCACTTGCATTCCCCGTGGTCGTCAGGCAGACAGTCGCCGGCCAAGTTGCCAATCGACGCGATGTTGTCCTCTAGCGGCGGGCTGATCAAGTGTGGCATACTGACCCTGAAAGCCGCGGCTGAAGGATCCTGACACAGAGATTGCACCGGCGTTGGTCGTTGCGCCGGCTGCGTTGCGGGACAAGGGGCACCTTCCACGATCCGCCAAACAGACCGGCACCGTCATCAGGATTGCCTTACCCTTCTGATCCCGAGACCGCAGTCAAGGGGCGCCTGCTGCGTTGAAACCGATCGACAAGAGCCATGTGCGGAATGGTCAGAGCCGCCAATCCGATGAAGATGGTCTGGGAGATGCTCGCCACGGCCGACCCCGCCTGCAATCCATCCCGAAGCAAGACGCTCGCAAGTGCTGCCAAAGCGGTGACAGCAGACAACAATCCTGCGGTCAGCAAGGCCCTCTTCCGGTCTTTCAGGCAGTTGATCGTCTCTGCAGTGTGCCGGACGGAGTGCAATGCGCAGAAATAGACGATGAAGTAGACGAGCGGGGCGAGCAGAGCGGCGGCAATCCACAGTGCCGCCTGCTCTGCCGCGGCGCCGGTCCGCAGCACCGGCCGAAGGATAATCAGCGCCGCGAACGTCACGACCGCTGTGCCGCCGGCAACGACAAGACAACTCGTCGCGAGGTCGGCCACGGGTTGGGGTGCGAGATACCCGAAGATGCGCGCGACATCGGCGGAATGGAACAGCGCAGGGGCGGCGATCGTCGCAATCCCGCCGGACCAACGCAAAGCGGCGGGGCTGTGGCTCCAGTCGCCAGAAAAATGAACCGCCGAGTAGATCAGGAAAGCAAACAGCGAGGGACCCGGCAATACGACCCAGACGAGAACGACCAGACCTGAAAGGCCCAGATAGAGAGAGGCAAACAGCGCCTTTCCCCGCCACCCCCGAAGCGGCCAAAGCGCTTCGGCGATGGGCAGATCAAGAGCGCCGTGCGGCAGGCCGAACACGGCCACGAACGGCGCGAGCAGCAGGGTCTGGGTCATGAGATCAGGTTCGAACAGACTTGCCGCCAGAACCGCGACGGCTGCGGCAAGGACGAACAGCCGGGTTTGCCAGACGGGCGAACTGGTCATGCCGGAAATGCTGCCGCCAGCAGGAAAGGCAACGGCGGCAAAGATGCCATCACCGACAGACGATCGGACGTGCGGGTGGAGCCTGACAGGAACCGTTCCAGACGATCTTTCGGCGCATTGCGAAACAACGTTTCGAACAGGGCGGGTCCGCGTTCGGGCGCTGTCTTCAAGACCTGAAGGAAGACGCGGTCCATGAAATGGGTCATCGGGCCGTCGATGCCCGTTTTTGGGACCTCGCCTTTCATCAGGGCGCCTGCCACCTGATCCGCCTGAATCTGGGTCCGGGTGAACGCATAACCGGTTGAAGGTCGCGCAGCGCCCCCCCCCAGACCCATGCGAACGATGCCTTCGGCAACGGGATCGGCGAAGCCCACTTCCATCGGCAAGGCCCCAGCTTCGGTGCGCAAGGTTTCCGTCCTGCCCGGATCGAGCGCCGCTATTTCGGCGTCCAACCAGGAGGCGAACACGTCAGGCCCGGGGTTGCGGGGCGCAAAACTGGTCACCTCGACCAGTGCGCGGTCGGGCGCAAAGGGCAGGATGTAGACGAAATCGACGCCCGCACTTCGCGCCGGGCGAAAGTGCATCAGTTGCACGACGTCGGGATCGAAGACCGGACGCTCGGTCCGGATTTCCCGGCCCAGAAAGAACTGGCCGTAGGCTGCAATTCGGCGGGGCGGCCGCGTGTCGATAACGGTTCTTGCCGTCAGTGCGCCGGCATCCGTGTCGATGCGCCATGCCTTGCCCGACCGGACGACATCTTTCGCCGCGACGCCAAGCGACAGCGAAAGGCGTTGACCCCGATCCATGTACTCGCGTGCGCGGGTGTAGAACGCACCGGATTCAAGTGTCTGATACCGCAGACGGGCGGAGGTGCGCAAAGTCGGTTGGCGCATCCCGGCCACTGTCCACGCTGACCATTCGTTGCGCACGCAGTCCTCGAACGGATCGGTTTGGGTGCGCCAGAAACTCCAGGCGCGGTCATGGACATAATCGGGACGCGGTTCGATGACCCGGACCGAAAGCTTGCTGTCGGCCAACCGCACGGCAAGGCTCAAACCAGCGCAGCCCCCGCCAAGGATGGCGACATCGACGTCAGGTGCGGACATGAGCGGACGCGCCTTCCGATGGCCGGACGCGCACCGAGGTATAAAAGTGCGTCACACGGTTGCGATCCGGCGGCGCCAACTGGCGCGTTGCCGGCGAGAAACTGCCCGCGTGATACGGGATCGTGGTCTCCGGTGTCATAGGGCGTACTCAGCCGCAGGGACCAGATGGTCCAGAACCTTGGCTGAAGAAATGACACCGGGCACGCCCGCGCCGGGATGGGTGCCCGCACCGACGAAGTAGAGGTTCTTCACGCCTTCGCCCCGGTTATGAAACCTGAACCATGCCGATTGGGTGAAGAACGGCGACAACGAAAACCCGGCCCCGTCGACCGACAGGTAATCATGCTTGAAATCCAGCGGCGTCATCGCGAATTCTGCCGTGATGTGGTCCTTCAGACCCGGCAGCATCGTGGCGTCAAGGGCTGCCACGATGCGGTCGCGCAATTTCGGCCCTTCCACGGCCCAGTCCTGACCTCCGCCAAGGTTCGGAACCGGACAGAGTACATAGAAACTGTCGCATCCGTCTGGCGCAAAGCTGGGGTCCGTCGCGGTCGGGCGATGGACATACAAGGAAAAGTCGTTCGCCAGCTTCTTTCTATCAAAAATATCCCGCAGCAGGCTTTTGTATCGTTCTCCGAACCAGACCGTATGATGCGCGACGTCCGGCCATTTCTTTGTGGCGCCGAAATACAGAACGTAAAGACCCATCGAAAGCTTGGACGTCTTGACGCGCAACTTGGCGACCGTCGAGATTTGCGAGGCGGGCAGCATGTCGCGGTAAACATGGACCGGGTCCATGTTCGACACCACCAGATCGGCGGGCAGCACCTCGCCCGACTCCATGATGACCCCCGTGGCGCTACCGTTTTCGACCCTGATCTTGGCAATGGTTTCGCCCAGCGAAATCCGGATCCCCTGCTCCCGCATCAACCGCTCGAAGGCGTTTACCAGCGCGCCGGTGCCGCCCATGGCGAACCAGACGCCGTGTTCGCGCTCCAGATGGTTGATCATGCCGTAGATCGCCGTCGTCGAGAACGGATTGCCGCCCAGCAACAACGGCTGGATCGAGAACGCCCTGCGCAACCGGTCGTTTTTCAGATGGCGCGCCACCATCGACCAGACGCTTTCATAAGACCGAAGCCGCAACAGATGCGGGATCTGTTTGGCCATGAACACGGGCGAATGAAAAGGCACGTCGGAAAGGCCGGTAAAACCCACGTCGTAAATCTTCTTCGACCACGCCCCCATGCGGCGATAACCGTCAAGATCGTCGGGTGCCAGACGCAGAATTTCCGCTTCGGTCGCCTCTTGGGTCGGGCCGTAATCGAACGTCTCGCCGTCGTGGTACTGAAAACGATACCAAGGATCGGGTTGCACCAATGTCACATAGTCGGACAACTTCTTGCCGAACAACGCGAACAACTCTTCGAACAGATGCGGCGCTGTCAGCACTGTCGGGCCAGCGTCATGGCGAAAGCCGTCTTTTTCGAACACCTGCCCACGACCGCCAAGCCGGGGACAACGGTCGATCAGATGAACGTCATAACCCTTGGCCCGCAAGCGCAGGGCCGCAGCGATGCCGCCAAAGCCAGCGCCAGCGACGATCGCCGATTGTGGTGCGGAAAAACTGGTGTCACGCGGCATCGGCAAGCTCCTTCAATTGGTCTTCAAGACGGTTCGCGAGCGTCAAAAACGGCGCACCCGCGCCCTGTGGAATGTCGCGCACGTCGTTTCGTGCGGTGGTCAATGCGGCAAGCGCGCGCTTGCGGGCGATGGATTGGGCTTCCAAGATCCCGTGTCCCTCCGCTTCAAGCGACAGGCAGATGTTGGTGGAGCCGGCCGCCAAGTCCGCGGTTCGGTCGGCCAGATCGTCGATCGTCTGATAGGCGACCGCGAGGGCACTTCCGACACGGATCGCCGCAGCCTCGCCCGGCGCGTCCGCGGCAATCAACACAAGGCGGATCGGCAGCGCCAGCAACGGGCCGGATTTTTGCGCGGCAATGGCTGCGCAGTCTTGTGACGACGGTATTTTTGCGCCGCAGGCCCAAGCCTGACCGCTGATCGTGATTGCGATGGCATCGTGCATCGCACAAATCGCAGCCCCCGCCCTTGGATGGTTGGCGATGGCCAGATAGGCGGCCGAGATCAGCAGATCCCCGGTCGAGATTGCGACATCGCGGCCATAGATCGACCAGACGGCTGGCTTGCCGCGTCGTGTCGTGTCGCCGTCCTGCAGATCGTCATGGACCAGCGACGCATTGTGAAGAAGTTCCGGTGCGGCAGCGCAGCAAAGCGCGACCGTCTCCGAAAGGCCAAGAGCATAGGCCGCGTCAAGACCCATCTGCGCACGCACCCGCCCGCCGCCTGCGAACAGATGATACCGGGCCGCAGTCGCCACCGGCGATGCCTGCCCCGACACGAGGCGCAAGACATGGGCGTTGGCATCGCCAAGCGAGACGAGAGAACGCGAGGAAGCGTCGAGCATTTCAGGACCCCGGTCTGATAGGAAGAAGGCCGCCCTCAGGTTGTGAGGGCGGCCTTGATAGATCACTCTGCGGGAACGACTTTCGTCATACCGGCTTGCACGACTTCGCTCTTTCGCACCGCGATGAGATAAATCAGCACGCCAACGCCCACCTTCGCGATAAGATCGGCAATCGTGTAGCCTACTTGGATCACGACAAGTGAAGTGGTGCCTTCCAACCCGACAGCACCGGCAAAGTAGACGACCGGATAGAAAGCCCAGCTCAAAACCGTAACCGTCCGCGCAGTGGCGATAAGTCCACGGACGTCTGCAGGCTGTGCCGCAATCGATTTCGACAGGCCGACAAACAGTTCATAGATGATCCAAAGGAACGGGATCATCGAAAGAAGGCCCCATACCCAACGTCCGCCATCAGTCGTAGAGACTTCGCCGGGGTAGCCCAAGGCGATCATGAGCGCGGCCAGAATGCCCAGCCGGGTTGCGCGAGACACGGTTTCCGCCCGGCTCAACCCCATGACAAGGATCAATTCGACCAGCAGCAGCGGGACAGTTAACAACCAGTCGACATAGCGATATGCGTCATTGAACGGCGTTCCGGATGCCGAAATTGCCCCATCGACGAAGCCATACGCGCCACTCCAGCTTTCGAAAATGCGGAAGTAGTGATAGGCGGCAATGAACGTGACTAGGCCCGTGATCGTCATCGCCGTCTTGTACTGCACGGCAACTTGGCTTCGGCCGAGCCAGAAAAACAGCGTTGCAGCTGCAAGCGCCGCAAAGCCAAAAGAGAAAGCGTTGTAGATCAGATAGTACTGACCTACTGAGAGGTTTTCCATGAGTAGTCTCCGATGTTCATTCAACACCAGACAGGTAGAAGGGAAGCCTGATAATCAACGCCATGCAGGGCGGACTATTTGCCGCGCGGCATCTCTACGCACGGCATAGTGTCGCGGATGGTGATGAAATTCGGGACCTTGGCTTGCTGTTGTCCTGCGGCTTTGTCCGGGTTTTCGCCCCTCGGTCGTCCCTCTCGTTTCGGTCAGGCGCCTGTCGGGCGACACGTTCGGATCGTTGAAATTCAGAAGACCCTTGCCGGGGTCGCGTCGCGGTGCGACGGCTGCGACCAGATCGGATGGTCGCCCGGACGCGAGCGCTTGGCGTTCGGCGCGCGGTTCGCCAGTGCTGCGCCGTCTGGCGAACGCCCGCCGCCTTTGCGAAGCCACAGTTCAAGCACGCTTTGGTCATCAGCACACGATAATGCCGCGCTGTGCGTTGCTCTTTGCCGCGCTAGGTACGCGTCATTGCGCCAGCGAGGCACGGATGCTGCTGACCCTCACCGATGTTGAAAAGACCTACATGACCGGAGAGGGCCCGTTGCGGGTGCTGTCGGGCGTCGATCTGGCGCTGGACACAGGACAAAGCCTTGCACTGACTGGCGAATCCGGTAGCGGCAAAAGCACGCTCCTGCATCTGACGGCGGGTCTTGATGTGGCCGATGCAGGCAGTGTCTGCGTGGATGGCCAGGATATCGGCGGCGCGTCGGACGGGCAGCGGGCGGCGTTGCGGCGCGGCACGATCGGCTTGGTATTTCAGCAGTTCAACCTGATACCGTCGCTGGATGCGGGCGCGAACCTTGCCTTTCAGGCGCGGCTGGCCGGGCGGCACGATCCGGACTGGACGGCCGGACTTGCCCGCGCGTTGGGGCTGAAGGACCTGTTGACCCGCTATCCCGAACAGCTGTCGGGCGGTCAGCAGCAGCGTGTGGCCATCGGTCGGGCACTGGCCGCACGGCCCCGGCTGGTGCTGGCGGATGAGCCGACCGGCAATCTGGATGAGGCGACCAGCGACGCCGTGCTGGACCTGATGCTGCGGCTTGTGACGCAGACCGGTGCGGCGCTGCTGATGGTTACCCATTCGAGCCGCCTTGCAGCCCGGCTCGACCGCCGGGTGCATCTGTCGGCCGGGCGGGTCGCCTGATGTTGCGCGCGGGCCTTGGCGCGCTGTTGTCGCACTGGCGGCACCATCCGCTGCAACTGGCGATGCTGCTCCTGGGTCTGGCCCTCGCCACCGCTCTCTGGTCCGGGGTGCAGGCGATCAATGCCGAAGCCCGGGCGAGTTATGACCGCGCCGCCGGGATGCTGGGCCAGGACCGGCTGGAGCGGATCACCTCCACGGATGCAGCCCCGCTGCCGCAGTCGGCCTATGTTGCCTTGCGACGCGCAGGCTGGAAAGTATCGCCGGTGCTGGAAGGCACGCTTGATCGCCATGGCCTGCGCATTCTGGGGATCGAGCCGCTGACCCTGCCCGGCGAGGCACAGCAGGTGGATCTCGGCGCGAGCGCGGCGCTGGTCGGATTTCTGTCGCCCCAGGGCACGCTGTACCTGAACCCCGAAACTGCCGCCCGTCTTGACCCCGCGGCCTTGCCGCCGCTGCAAACCGACGCAGCCCTGCCCCCCGGCGTGGCTCTTGCCGATATCGGGGTCGCGCAGCGGCTTCTGGGGCAGCCGGACCAGATCTCGTATCTGCTCCTCGCCCCCGGACCGGTGCCGGGCGCGCTGCCCGAAGGCCTGATCCGCGTGCCCCCCCGGACGCAAAGCGACATTGCCCGCCTGACCGACAGCTTTCATCTGAATCTGACCGCCTTCGGTCTTCTGGCGTTCGCGGTGGGGCTGTTCATCGTGCATTCCGCCATCGGTCTTGCCTTCGAACAGCGTCGCCCGATGTTTCGCACCCTGCGCGCGCTTGGCCTGCCCGCCACGGCGCTGACCGGGCTTTTGCTGGCGGAACTCGTGGCGCTGGCGCTGGTGGCGGGCACCGTGGGGGTGGCGCTTGGCTATCTGGTCGCCGCCGGATTGCTGCCGGATGTCGCGGCCACCCTGCGCGGGCTTTACGGGGCCGATGTGCCCGGTACGCTGACGCTGCGTCCGGCGTGGTGGGCGGCGGGGCTTGGCATCGCGGTTCTGGGCACGCTGGCGGCGGCTGGACAAAGCCTGTGGCAGGTCTGGCGTCTGCCGCTGCTGGCCCCGGCACAGCCGCGCGCCTGGGCCCGCGCTTCGGCCATGGCCTTGCGCCGGCAGGGGCTGGCGGGGGGCGGTCTGTTGGGGCTGGCCCTGCTCGGGCTGTTGGCAGGTCGCGGGCTTTGGGCGGGCTTTGGCGTGCTGGCCGGGCTGTTGATCGGGGCGGCACTTTTGCTGCCGCTGCTGTTGGCGGCCGCGACCCGGGCCGGCGAAAGCCTGTCGCGCGGGGTCATCGCGCAATGGTTCTGGGCCGATACGCGCCAGCAACTGCCCGGATTGTCGCTCGCGCTGATGGCGCTGTTGCTGGCGCTGGCCGCCAATGTCGGTGTCGGTACCATGGTATCGAGCTTTCGCGTGACCTTTACCGGATGGCTGGACCAGCGTCTTGCCGCAGAGCTTTACCTGACTGCCCGGGATGGGGACGAGGCCGACCGGATCTTGGCCTGGCTGACCCCGCGCGCCGATGCGGTGTTGCCGATCCAAAGCGCCGAAGCCAGCCTTCTGGGCCGCCCCGGCGAGATCTACGGTGTGGCAGACCATGCCACCTACCGCGACAACTGGCCGCTCCTGGTAGCGTCCCCGGGGGTCTGGGACGAAATCGCCGCAGGCCGCGCGATCCTGGTGAACGAGCAGCTTTACCGCGCCCGCAGGCTGCAACTTGGCCAGATGATTTCCTTGCCGGGTGGCCCGTTGCCGCTGGCGGGCGTCTATTCCGATTATGGCAACCCGAAGCCGCAGGTCCTGATTGGCAGTACCGAGTTCCTGCAACGGTTCCCCGACAGTCCCCGCCTGCGCTATGCCATCCGCACCGCCCCTGCAAACGCCGAAGCCCTGAGCATTGCATTGCGCGACGCCTTTGCCTTGCCGGCAGACGCTCTGGTCGATCAGGCCGGCATCAAGGCGTTTTCCCTGCGCATCTTCGAGCGCACCTTTGCCGTGACCGCGGCCCTGAACGTGCTGACCCTCAGTGTGGCGGCGCTGGCGATGTTTGCCAGCCTGCTGACGTTGTCCACTCTGCGGCTGCCGCAACTGGCCCCGGTATGGGCCATGGGGTTGACGCGCGGGCATCTGGCGGGGCTCGACCTTTTGCGCAGCGTCGCCCTGGCCGTGCTGACGATGCTGGCGGCGCTGCCTCTGGGCCTCGCTCTGGCTTGGGTGCTGCTGGCCGTTGTCAACGTCGCTGCCTTCGGATGGCGGCTGCCGATGCGGGTGTTTCCCGCCGACTGGCTGTGGCTCGGCGCGCTTGCTTTGATGGCGGCACTGGCCGCGGCAGCCATTCCCGCCCTGCGGATGGCCCGCATGGCACCCACCGATCTTTTGCGGGTCTTTGCCAATGAACGTTAAAGCCCTGATCTGCATGCTGATGCTTGTCCTTCCGGCCTTGCCGGCCCATCCGCAGGGGTTCGCTGGCCTCGGACAGGATGCGCAGGGCTTTGCCTTGCCGGCGCCGCGCGCGCTGATCTTTCCCGCCGATCATGGCGCGCATGACGACTTCCGCATCGAATGGTGGTATCTGACCGCCACCTTGACCGGTCCTGACGGCACACCCTACGGGGCGCAATGGACGCTGTTCCGCACGGCCCTCGCACCCGGCGAGGCCGCAGGATGGTCCAGCCCGCAACTCTGGATGGGTCATGCCGCCGTCACCACGCCCAAGACCCACCTTGTGGCCGAGACACTGGCGCGCGGCGGCATCGGGCAGGCCGGCGTCACCGCAGACCCCTTTGCCGCGTGGATCGACGACTGGCAGATGGTGGGCCGCGCGGCAGCCGGGCAGGATGTGCTGTCAGCCCTCGACCTGACCGCCGAAGGAGCCGATTTTTCCTTTGCCCTGGCGCTGGATGCCACAGGGCCTCTCGTGCCGCAGGGCGATGGCGGATACTCTGTGAAATCCGCCGCCGGGCAGGCCAGCATGTACTACTCTCAGCCTTTCTACACCGTGGCCGGAAACATTACCGTCAAAGGCGCCGAAATTCCTGTCACCGGGCAGGCCTGGCTTGACCGCGAATGGTCAAGCCAGCCGCTTGCCGCCGATCAGACCGGATGGGACTGGTTTTCCCTGATGTTCGACGATGGTGCCCGCCTGATGGGGTTCCGGCTGCGCGATGGTGGCGCGGGCTTTACCTCCGGCACCTGGATCGCGCCGGACGGTGCCCCGGTACCGCTGCCGCCCGGGGCGCTGACGGTGACACCGCTGGAAACCACTGTGGCGGGCGGGCGCGTGCTGCCGACGACATGGCGGGTGGAACTGCCATCCCGCGTCCTTGACGTTACGGTCAGAGCGATGAACCCGCAGGCGTGGATGGATACCCTGGTCCCCTATTGGGAAGGCCCGATCAGCATTGCAGGCACACATGCCGGGCGGGGGTATCTGGAAATGACCGGGTATTGAAAGCGAAGGCCCCAGGGGTTTCCGGTCTGACAGGACGGCACAGCGGCACTGGCCGCCGGAACCCGATCTGCCTGCCCGGTCCGACCTCGTCTGAAACGGGTTGTTTCTGCCCGACGGCGATTATTCTCGGTAAGGACTTTCAATTCTGCTAGAATATTGGAATGGATCCGCCGAGCTTCCGTCGAATGAAAACCGCAGTGCGGCGCACCCTTCATTGGTCCGCATGGATCATGGTGGAAACATCTGCCTCGCGGTGCTGAGGGCTTCGCGGGTCATTTCTAACTGGTCAGATGCGTGAGCCAAGAGTTGTATCGACTTTCACCCGCCGGAAGGACCAGAAAGACCCGATCCGCTTTGGCGGAGGACATCTCGATGTCGGATGACCACTGGCGCGGTCCGGCGTTGCAGAAGTTGAAAGGGTACCCTTCGCAGGGGCTTCGGACCCAGGCTGTTTCGGCCGGGTATCGCCGGACCATCGAAGGGCGCCGGCGTCACATGTCCTGGGTCGGCCAAAGTCCGGTGCCGCATGCGGCATGCATACTGCGGGCACACAGATGATTGCTGCACCCCATGCTGCTGCGGTCCCTCCAGCCAGATCCGCCGTTCAGGCTCTGTCGTTGCGGCTGATCCTTTGGTGTCTTGCCTCGGGATTCGTCGTCATCATCGAGCCGGCCCCGAGCGATCTGTTCTTCGTGCTTGGCTTGGGCGTGCTGATGTTGGCTGGCGGCAGAAACCTGTTCCTGCCGGCTCCCTTGCATGCGCACTTTGGATTGCTGCTCGCCTTTGTCGCGCTGAACATCGTTTCCCTGTTTGTGGCGCACTCTTTCATGTTCGGATTGAAGTATCTTCTGATCACAGTCTACCTGCTCTTGATCCCGCCGGTCATGGCGCACTTCGCTTTCCTGATGGGTCGCACCGCGCTGGACAGGATGCACATGGCCTTCACGATCGGCGCGTCGATCTCGGCTGTGATCGGGCTGATGGCGCTTTTGCGCGTGGCACCGGGCCCTTTGACCCTCTATTTCCGGGCCGATGACGGGTTGCGGCTGGCACCATTGTTCAAGGATCCCAACGTCTATGGGCCCTACATGTCGGCGGCGGGCCTTTTGCTGGTCAGCCGGATGTGCTGCGAGGGCGCAAAGCTGCGGAGTCTCGGCCTCGGTCTCGCGGGCTTCATCCTGCTGCTGATGTTTTTGACGTTCTCGCGCGGGGCCTGGCTCAACAGCGCGGTCGCGGGAACTGTTTTCATCGTCTGCATGCTGGTCTTTGCGGGGACATGGCGGCAGGTGAAATGGGTCGTCATCCTGTTGGCCGCAGCCTGCGTCCTGTTGCTGGTCGGCGGGCCGTTTGTTCTGGGTCGGCTGGGACTGACGGATTTCTTTGCCGACCGGGCCCAGATACAGACCTATGACGCGAACCGGTTCGGGAACTGGGCCGTGGCTCTTGACGTGATCCGGCTGGAGCCGCTTGGCATCGGGCCGGGGCATTATGTGGGACGAAAGAACTTTCCGCAAAGCGCCTTCGTGCTGGCGACGCACAACGTCTATCTCAAGGTCGCGGTGGAAAATGGCTGGTTCGGCTTTGTGACATTCTTCGGCGCCATCGGCAGCCTTCTGGCTGCTCTGTTCGTGTCCTTCTTCAAACGGGACACGCGGCAACCCGTTCGCATCATGCTGTTTGCGATCATTCTGGGGCAGCTTGCGAACAGCGTCGTGGTGGATTCGCTGCATTGGCGGCATTTTTTCGTCGTGCTGGGTTTTGCCTGCGGGGAAATTGCGCTGGTTGCCCGCGAGAGATGGGTGAGGCGCAATCCGGAGTCCGAAGGGCGTCCCGGATAGACCCGCAAGGCCTGCCTTGGCCCCGGCCGAAACCACGGAATCGCCGCTGACAGCAAAACCCACCGAAACGACCCTGTCGCGTGGGCTGTGGTCAAGCCCGCCGGTCGCCGGTTCTGGGCGCAGGCTGTGCGTCGGGCAGTCTTTGCCCCCACAGGCCGACCACCTTGCCCTGCTTCTGAGTGGAACGGGAGTACATCTTGTAGGTCGAGCCCAGGCCGTTTTCTTCGTGTGGCGGGCAACAGTTCATCACGGCGCCCGTGACCTTCTGCTTTGGCAGGCGCTGAAACCCCCGTACCGCCTGATCACGTCGGGTGTACCCCCAACGCACGACGAACAGCAACTGATCACTGTATTTCGCCAGGATCGTGCAATCGGCGATAAATGCCACCGGCGGACCGTCGATGACGATCAGGTCGTAGGATCGGCGTGCAAGGTCGATGAACCGGGGCAGGTGCGGCGACTCCAGCGCAGTCAGGGGCAGGTCCGTCAGGACGCCAGACGGCAGGATATCGAGGCAGCCCCGGCCCATGATGTCAGGGGCCTGCCATGGACGGCCCTGAAGGATTTCGGCAAAGCCCGAGTCGCCGTCGAACCCGAACATGCCGGTCAGACCGGCGCGGCGCATGTCGGCATCGATCAGCAGCACATTCTGCCCCGCCACCCTCGCAGACATCGCAAGCGATGCGGCAATCGAGGTCTTGCCCTCGCCGGCCGCGTTGGAGGTCAGCAGAAAGACCGGCGCCCGGTCGTCTTCGGATCCTGCGGCAAACATCATGTAACGCAGGACGGAAATCGTTTCGCTGAACGGGGCAAGCGGGTCTTTCTCGACGATACCGGGAATATCCTTGTCGGATCCGAGGTCGGGAATCTGGGCACGCACCTTCACACCCAGAAGGTCCTCCACCTGCTGGGCCGACCGGAAGGTGCTGTCCAGCGCCTCGCGGGCCAGTCCGATCACGATCGCCACGGCGCCGCCCAGCATGAAGCTGAGGATCACGAGGACTATCACGTTCGGATAGAACGGTTCGATCGGCACGGTCGCCGTCGTCACGATCCGGGTTCCGCTGGTGGTGAACGACTTCAACTCGGCCGCCAGACCGGCGTTGTCGAGATAGCGCTGGTAATGCTGGCGATGGGCCTCGGCCACCCGTTCAAGCTGACGCAGGTCGACATTGATCTGGGTTTCGATCCTGGATTTCCCACCGGCATCGGCCAGGGCTTCGGTCAGCAGCGTCGTCCGGCCTTCCAGCGTCTCGACCTCGTTGCCCAGCATCGCGACGATCCGTGCAACTTCGTCGTTCAGTTGCTGACGAATCGCCTCGTACTGTTGGCGGACCTGAGTGAGCCGCGGATTTGACTGGTTCGAGCTTGCGCTCAGGTCCCGCTCGCCCAGTTCCAGCAACAGCAACTGGCTGCGCAGTTCGGTCACGATCCCGGACGCCTGCACTTCGGGCAGGCTCAGGATGTCGCTGCCACTGTCGACCACGGCGCGGGCCCGGGCCAGCGCGGCCTTCTTCTGCGCCAGATCGGCCCGCGAGCGGATGAGTTCGGCATTTACCGCGGTCAGTTGCTGGTCGTTCAGCGACCCGCCCTCCTCGCCGTTGAACAGATCGTGCTTGATCCGGTAATCCATCACCGCTTCCTCGGCGGAACTTACCTGCTGGCGCAGGTCCTCGGCGCGGGCGTTGATCCAGTCACCGAAGGCACGGGCATCCTCCTGACGCTGGACCAGCCGGATATCGGCATAGGTGTCTGCAACCATGGTCGCAGTCGTGCGGGCCAGGGTCGGCGAACTGGCGCGAACGCTTATGGTGATGACGTTGGTGTCGCCTTGCCGAACGACGTTCACCGACTCGGACAGGATGTTCTTTGCGACCAGCGACTCCCGCGACGGGGCGCCCTCGGGCAGGCTCCGATCGTGGGAATCTGCCCCGAGGATCAACGTCTTCAGCCCCGAAAACGAGCGCTGGACCATGTTCGGCGGTTTCGCCTGGAAGAACGGCTTCTCGGACAGCCTGCCGCGTTCGACGACCTTCAGCAGCGTATCGTCGGCCATGATCAGAAGTATCTGGCCGTCCACATATCCGGTATCGGCGGCGGCGAAGGTCCTTGTTTCCGCTTCGATCGGGCTGGGGGCGACGGGGTCGATCATCAACTGCACAGAGCTTCTGAAAAGCCTCTCGATCTTCTGCGTCGCGAACACCGTAAACACCGCGAAGGTGAAAGCCAGCAGCACGATCAGCCAGACATGCCGGCGCAGGAACCCAAGCGACTGCCGAAAGACTTCCGACAGCGATGCGTCGTCTGTCGGTTGCCCACCTGACGGTGGATGGGAGCCGGTTCTGCCTGTTGATTGAGTCATTGTCCCCTGCGCTGAAATACGACCAGGATGGTCAGAAGCATCAGTCTCAGATCACCGGGGAAGCTGGCCGTTCTAAAGTACTGCGCGTCCATTTCGACACGCGTTTGGTAGTCGACCCGACCCCGACCATGAACCTGCCAGACACCTGTCAGGCCCGGGCGCAGTGCCAGATACTTCGGAAGATGCGCCTGGTACTTCACAAGCTCCTGCTCCGTCACCGGCCTCGGTCCGACAAGGCTCATCTCGCCCCGCAACACATTAATCAATTGCGGCAGTTCATCCAAGCTTGTTCGGCGCAACCATTTGCCCGTGTGGGTGACGCGAGGGTCGTTCGTCAGCTTTTGAGTTGCCTCCCATTCGGCTGCGGCGGCCGGATCGCCGGACAGAAGGTTCTCGAGGGCTGCGGCAGAGTCCTTGCGCATCGTCCGGAATTTCAGGCACTTGAACCGCCGACCGTTCTGACCGATGCGCTCGTGACCGTAAAGGGGCGAACCCCCGTCAATTGATACAACAACGGCAACAATGACCATGACAGGCGCAATACTGACCAGACCCAGAGCACAAAGAAGCAGATCGAGGTATCTCTTGAGGCGCCCCATGTAGATGTTGCCAAAAACCATCGGATGCCGTGCCGGTCCGGGATGCCAGATTTTTGCAGCAGAATCTGTTCCCTTTTCAGTTGTCATCAAAGGGACCCCCACCCCAATAAGTTGAAACAACTTTGCCGGGATTTAGGGTTTCATACCTTCGCCGTTCCGACCAGTTGCTAGAGCAATATCTGGAGTTTTGAGTTCCCATTTGCTTATCATGGACGAAACAGTTCGCCAATTGCGGTACAACTGTGGTGAATTCACGCACAATCGGGAATCCGGAACTGGGTTTGGACTGATGGATCAAGGTCTTGCGCAAGGTGAAACCCGCGAATCACCTGGGGGCAAACGCGAGCCTGACGCCCCTTGCGAGGGCACCCTTTCCATGCTCAGCGTGTGCGAAACGGCAAGCGGCGGGGTTGGCCGGTACCAGGACAATCTGCGGGCGATGTCGCGATATGGCATGTCGTGCCGGGTTCTGCTGCCCGATGCCGACAGGCATATCCTCGGACCCGAGGCGGATGTGGTCACGTTCCATCGCAAGAAGCGCGGCATCGGTAGTCTGATCAATATGCTGCGGGCATTTCTTGCGGAACGGAAACGCCGAAGGCACGATGTCTATTTCTTCAACAGCACGTTCTCGCTCGTCCCGCTTCTTGTCCTGCGTTTGATCGGGGACCGCACGGTTTCGGTCTATTGCGCGCATTGCTGGGCCATCGGCACGCTGGACCCGGACAGCTGGAAAGGTCGGCTGATCCGTGCCATCGAGGGAACTCTGTGCGGTCTGGCGGATCTGGTGATCAACGTGTCGCAGTCCGATCTGGCCATCGCCACCCGGTTCGGGTATCGCGGCCGCCAGATCGTCCTGGAAAACGCCGTTGGCGAGGCTGACCCGGACGCCGCCAGGGATCTGTTCGCATCCGATGTCGAGGGGGCCATTCACCTGCTTTTTGTTGGCCGTTTCGACCGCCAGAAGGGCCTGGATGTTGTCCTTCCCGCGTTCTCGCAGGCGCGGCGCCGGAATGCCGGGCTTCATCTGCATCTGGTCGGCGGCGTGGTCAGGGATGGCCAGACCCCGGCCCCCCGCGAAGGCGTGATCAATCATGGCTGGGCCGGACCCCACGAGATCGACAGCTTCTACCGATCTGCCGACGCGCTGATCGTGCCGTCAAGATGGGAGGGAATGCCGCTGGTCATCCTTGAAGCCCTGCGCAACGCAACCCCGGTCATGGCATCAACAGGATGCGGCATGGGCGATTTTCTGGAGAGGGCAGGATGCGGCACCAGCTTTGAGTTGGACAGCGAAACGCTGACCGCCTTGCTGGCGGGGTTGCGGCGCGACGATCTGATCGCGGCGCGGCCGGCGGCGCGCGCAACGTTCGAGGCGCATTTCACCCAAGCCCGCTTCGGTGCCGCACTCGCGCGTGAGATCCGAACGATGGTCGGCAAGCGCGGGGGGGCCTGACGCGTTGGACGGGCTGCCATCTCTGTTCATCGCCGGGGCACCGAAATCGGGGACATCCTCCGTGTTCCGCTGGCTTGCGGATCACCCTGAGGCCCTTGGGTCCACCCCGAAGGAAACCTGTTTCTTCGCCGACCCGGGGAGCCACGCCTTTCTGCCGGATTTCAATGTCCTGCACGGTCTTGGCCGGTACCGGACCGCCTTTCCGGACGGCCCGCCGCAGGCGCGGCTGATTTTCGAGGGGACCGCAAGTTACATCTACAGTCTTACCGCGCTGGAGCGGATACCCGATCTGCCAACAAGGCCGAAATGCCTTTTCATTCTTCGCGAGCCGTCTGCGCAGATCGTGTCGACCTATACCTACTTTCGCAACAACTGGTCCGCGATCCCGTGGGACATGACCTTTGGCGACTATCTTCAGGCCCTGGAACAGCGCAGTCATCCCTTTGACGGCAACGAGTTGGTGCGAGATGCTCTGGATAACGCCCGCTATGCCCCATGGCTTTTGAAATGGCAGGAACGTCTGGGGCCGGACCGGATGAAGGTCGCCACACTCGATACGTTGCGGCAAGACCCCAAAGCCTTCATGGCCGATCTGGCGCGCTGGACAGGGATCGACCCGACCTTCTACGATGCCTATTCCCTCAAAGCCGAGAACGAGAGTTACCTGCCGGTGAATCGCAGTTTGCAACGCCTGAACATCGCGCTGCGCGACAGTCTGCCAAAGGGGCGCGTCTATGCCATGGTCCGCCGCCTTTATCGTCGTCTGAATACGCGCGTCCCCGCGCGGGTGGAGCACGATGCTGCCATGGCACACCTGAGGGCAAGGTTCGCGGACGACAACCGCCAGCTTGAACAGGCCTTCGGGCTGGATCTGTCGGCATGGAGTTCGTGATGCGGGTCAGGTTTTCTGCGCCAGCATCGACTCGAAGATATCCGTCAGACGGTTCAGATACCGTTCGGGCGAAACCTGATCCGCCAGCACCGCCGGATCGAACGGGCCGATCGCAGTGACCCGCCGAAGGCTCTGGACCAGGGCTGGGATGAGGGGCGCAGTGTAGATCACCCCGTTCACCCCGTCCTGAACGACTTCGGACGCCGCGCTCCACGAACCGCAAACCACCGGAATGCCCCGAAGCAGGGCCTCGATGGGGACGAGCGGCTGACCTTCGTACCACAGACTGGGAAAGACCAGCGCGCGGGCTTGCGACAGATGATCCTGAACCGCCTGCGGGTTTACCCACCCCGTGACCTTCGCCTCCGGATTGGCCGCCCTGATCGCTGCGGCCTCGGGGCCATCGCCGACGAACACCGCCCTTACCCCGGCCTCGCGGGCGGCCCGGGCGAACTGCAATCCGCCCTTCTCGGGGGACAGCCGACCGACGAAAACGAAGGCGTCGTTCCGCGCAAGGTCCACCCGGTCTCCACCGACCGAGACCGGATTGGGCAGTGCGTGAAGCCGGGCCGTCGCCGGAAGATAGGGCTTCATGGCCTGCAACTGCGTGCGGGAGATGTAGGCGACATGAGCCAGTCCGCCCGGCAGTCGCCCGATGCCCCGCGCCACCACCGACCGGGCGACGCGCCAGAGCTTGTGGGACATGTGACGGGAGTCGCAATTCGTGGTGAGGCATGCCGCAGACAAGGCCCGACGGGTACAGATTTCCTGCTTGCGGTAGTCAAAGAAGCCGCCGTTGGGGCAGGCCAGAAAGTATTCGTGCATCGTATAAAGCACGGGAACGGTGCCCGAGGTCAGCGCACGTCCGACCGAGGGCGACAGTGCCTTGGCCCAGCCGTGGCAGTGCACGACGCTTGATGCCGGGTCGAGGCCTGCCATCTCGTGACGCAGGGCCTTGAGGGCCTGCCGGTTCCACAGGCCGGTCAGCATGGCGTTCACCCGACTGGGATTGTCGGTCAAGGTTTTCTGGTCAAGGCAGACGACTCTGATCCGGGCTTGGTCCAGCATCGCACTGACCGGTCCGGATGCGGCAAAGAAGACGACGCTGACCCCGGCATCCGCCAACAACCGCGCCGTCTCGATGGCAACCTTGGCCTGACCACCGGTGATGTCGGCAAAGTCACCAACGATCAGGACAGTCCTGAGGCGTCCATTGCTCTTGATCATGTCTCCTCCACTATTTCGCCTGAAGACCAGGTCCGTCGGCAATTCGAGCCAGTCGTGTCGCGTTGGACTGCGGCCCGTCGAGCGTCAGAACCGGATCGATTCGCGCTCGACCCGTTCCGGATGGCTGATCGCTGGCGCATTGTTCGCGACTGCGACTGCAGCCTGAAATGCCCGGCCTTTGCTGGCGAGCGGCGCCGCGACATCGGCAAGCACGACGGGGTCCGGGGTCAGCCCTGCCAACCAGCCGCGCTGACACGCAGTACCGGAACGCGACGTCTCAATCTGTGTTCTGGAGGTCATCATGGATCTTGTGTTCGGTCAGATGGCGGCCGTGTCTCTGGCGCAAGGTATCACCCAGCCGCAGGGTCAGCGCCAGCATCATGAGGGTCGGGTTCGCATGGCCCGACGTCGGCAGAACCGAACCGCCGGTCGCATAAAGGCCGGCCACGCCGTGCACCGCGCACTGGCTGTCGACGACGCCCTCCGCGGGGTTGCCGGCCATGCGGGTCGTCCCCATCGAATGCCCCAGATCAATGGTCACCGCGGCGTCCGGGTTCGCCTCGGTCACCCAACCCTCAGGCATCGGCTGTTTCAGACCGGCGGCATCAAGGCTTGTGCCCAACTGAACCCCGATCCGCAGAAGATTGGCCCGCGCCGCATGGCCTGGGGTCCAGGAGACCCGGGCACGGCGCAAGCCAAGCGCATCGCAGTTGTCCGACAGGGTCACGCGATTGTCGGGCAGGGGCGGCTGTTCCGTCGTCGCCTCGAACCGCAGGCCCGACAGCTTTACCGGCAGTTTTCCGACCTGATAATCCTGCGCTACGGTGTTCGGAAACAACCGCAAGGCCAAGTCCACGGTCAGCCGGCCGAGCGGCGCCGGCACATGGCCCCGCTCGATCATGCGTGCCGCCAGGCCGCGCGCCAGGCGGACAGGGCTTTTCGCGACCGTTGCCAAGTCTTCGAGGGTGGACTCGCTGCGATTGCGCAGCAGGCGGCGCAGCGCCGAGAACGGATCGTCGCTTGCCCGCTCCTCGGTTACGAAGATCGCGCCGTTCAACGCCCGGTGTTCGCGCTGGTAGGGTTCGGACAAGGCAAGACCATGCATGTGGACCGAGGTGCGCCGGTTCTTGCGAAACCCGAACAGACCGAAACGGGCGGCCATGTCCGCAACCTGGTCGGGGTACGCGCGTGCTATGGTTGCCGTGGGATGATCCATCAGGCAGCGACCGACACGGTCATGGTCGTTGCCCAGACCGGCCGGGTTTGCATCGGTCGACAGCAAGAGCAGCCGGGCGTTCTCGATCGCGCTGGCCGCCAGGACACCGGTGACAGCCGTAACCGCAAGGCGTCGGCCCGTCAGGCTTTGCGCCTGTAGTCCGGTGAAGACCCGGCCGTTCCCGCCGCTCAGCAGCCCGGTCACGGTGGCGCCTGCCACGACATGCACATCGGGTGGCGGCGCGGCCAAAAAATCGGCGCCGAACCGCATGATGTCTGTTGGGGTGCGACGGGAGCGTGCGAACTGCCAGAACGTCGACCGGAAGGCCCCAGAGGTCAGACCGGATTCGGGCGGGCGGCGGCCCATGTAAGTCCAGAGCGCCGCGTCATACAACGGCGGGCCGAGATTGAGCAGGTCCGATGCCCGGGCGATGTAGGGCGACAGACTTTCAGCTTTCAGCGGCCAGCCCGAAAGGGGGACCCAGTCCCGCGGGGCAAAGTCTATTGCGTCGAAGGGGGCCGACTTGCCCGCCCAGGCCTGCGTCGACCCGCCCATGCCCCGACATCTGACACCATAGGGCTGCGCCGCGCCGTCCCAGAAGCTCGTCAGGGTCCGGTGATACCTGTCGCGCAGATCGAACTCGGCCGGCTGCCAGCACCCTTCGGCCATCTCGACCGTGTCGAGGGCCGCATGGTCCGCATCTTCCCCCTGTCCGCCGCTTTCGACGATCACCACTTTCAGCCCGCATCCCGACAGCGAACGCGCAAGGGTCAACCCGCAGGCACCGCCGCCCACGATGACGATGTCCGCCGCCAGCACCAGATCCTCGGGAAGGTCGTTCAGGTGTTGGATCGGCATTCTTGCAAGGTCCGGGTGAAGTGGCCGGCAGACGATAGCGGCATGACGGCAACTTGACAGCCCCCTGTCAAATGCATTCCCTGCCCGTGTTGCTGCGGCGGCGAGGTCTCGGTCGGATGGCCGGAGCGGATCAGGGTGTCGGGGGCGGGAATGATCAGACCGGGTTTTCGCGAATGGCTGGCGGTCGGGCGGCTGTTTCTCAACGGCCACCTGCTGCGCACCGACGACGCCGGTCTGCACCTGTGCGGGCGGTTCGAGGCAGAGCTTGCCGCCTTCACCGGATCATCGCATGCCCTCGCTCTCAGCAGTGGGACGGCGGGGTTGGTCTGTGCCCTTCAGGCTTGCGGTATCGGGCCGGGTGACGAAGTTCTGGTCCCGGCCTACACCTGGATGGCAACCGCCGGCGCGGTCCTGCTGGTCGGGGCGGTTCCCGTGCTGGTCGAGATCGACCAGACGCTGACAATGGACGTCGCCGATCTGAAGGCCAAGCTGACCGACCGCACCCGCGCCGTCATACCGGTGCACATGATCAACAGGCCCTGCGACATGGATGGCATCATGGGCGTCGCGCGCAGCCAAGGACTGCGCGTTATCGAGGACGCTTCGCAGGCGGTCGGTGTTCGGTACAAGGGGCAGATGTGCGGCACGATGGGCGATATGGGGGTGTTCAGCTTCAACCAGCACAAGAACATGACCAGCGGTGAAGGGGGGGCGGTGCTGACGAACGATCCCGGGCTTCACTCCCGCGCCGTGAACGCCCATGACATGGGCATCGGGTATCGCAGCCAAGTGCCGGGCGGGAACACGCCGATCTTCGTCGGCAACAACTACCGGATCAGCGAGATCCAGGGGGCCATCCTTCGCGTCCAGCTTGCAAAGCTGCGGGCGCGCATCGTAAAGATGCAGCGCCGGGTCGTCATGCTGGATCGTGTGTTGCGAGCCGCAGGTTTCCCGATCACCCCGCAGAACGACCCTGACGGCCCCCTGGGGCTTGCCGTGACCTTTGCGACCGAGGCGGAGGCCATGGCCTTTGGCCGCAAGCGCGGGGTGCGTCGGCTGTTCGACAATTCCAAGCACACCTACACCGAATGGCACCCCATTCTGGAACGGCGGATGTCCCATCCCGGGCTCGATCCCTGGGCCTGGGCCGCAATAGCACCGGACCGCCTGATCAACGACTGCCCCCGGACGCTCGACCTTTTGCGGCGCAGTTGTGCCGTGAACCTGATGACCGCAGCACCCCTGCCCGTCGTGCAGGTCATGGCGCGGCGCCTTGCGGCCTGAGGGCCACGCTCAGCCTTCGCCGAACAGCCCGCGCCACACCGCAGTGTCGGGCGCACAGACCTCGTGAACCGTTTTCATCTGAGCGTCGGTCAAATTCGATCCGGCAACGAACGTGCCGCCTTTCTCCGCCTTGTTTTCGTGGCCAATCGCGATCCGGATGCCCAACTCGCGCCGGAGCGCGTCCGAGAAACCCCGAAGATCGTCAAGCCGGCCGACGACATCGAGGCTCTTGAGATTGCCGATGGCTGCCGAGATCGCCTCCTGTGTGCGGATATCCGCATCGTTGGGCAGATCGGCGAACATCTCGACGTATTCCGCCCCGATCCGCAAAGCCCGCTCGGTGGTCAGGAACCGGTCGAAATCCTGTTCGATGTGACCATGAGAGCCGGTGCGCCGGCTGCTCCAGTTATAGTGCGACAGGAACCGCGACACCGGCTCGCGCAGGATCGTTATAAACTTGTAGCGGTCGTGGAACGCCCGGTGGGCGACTTTGGAAAACGGCACGTGCAGGGAAACGCAACGAATGTCGTCGTACAGCAGATACAGCATCATCTGCTTGCGCAGGTCGATGACGTCGACCAGCATCCGGTCGATATCGCCACGCCCGGTGAAGGCCTCAAACGCGCGAAAGCTGGGCTCCGGTTTGACGGTTGCCTGACTGGTCAGATATCGTTTGCGCAGCGCCCGTGCGACCGATGTGCCGCCGCATTTGGGCACATGGTGAAACACGAACCGTTGCGGCGCGGTCCAGTCCAGAAACGCCGCGTTGAGTCTTCTGATCCCGCCTATTGCATCCAAGAAACCGCCCGCCTTTCCAAAGTGTTTCGTGACCCCCGCCGCAGGAGGGGTAGGGAATGATCCGAGCCTTGTCTATCGCCGCGTTCCGTCATCCTGCGGCAATCCAAGCGGTCGGACCGCGACTGCAAGGGCGGAAACATGCAGCAGCAGGGCCGCGCACATGCCCCAGGCGATGCCGTTCAGCCCCCACAGCATGCCGCCGAACAGACAGGCGAGCAGCATTACCAACGCCGATCCGGTGCGGATGACCAGAGTCTGTCCGAAGTGCCGGCCGGCCAGAAGACACATCTGAAGCGTCAACACCACGGCCCGCAGCGACGCGGCCAGAACGCAAATGGCCAGAAGCCCGCCCAGATTTGCATAGTCCGGCCCGAAGACCGCCCGCACCAGCCAGTCCCCCAGCAGAAAGCCGGCCCCGACGCTGCAGACCGCGAAGACCGCCAGAGCGCCCAGAATCTTGCGAAGCGCCCGCCACAGCGCGTGGCGCTGCCTCTCCTCGATGAACCTGGCGAAGCGCGACGTCAGCGATTGCATCGCCGCCATGGTCACCGTCGAGATGGCCTGCATCGCGTAGGCGACCACCGTGAACTGCCCCAGAGCGACCACATCCAGCACCCACACAATGACATAGCGCGGGGTGTTGCCCTGCAAGGCCGACAAAAGACCGTTCAGCGCCAGAAAGACCGAGCTTCTGGCCAGGTGGACGATCCGCCCCAGGTCCAGACCTTCGTGACCGCCCCGCGCGCGCCACAGCTTGCGGGCCATCGCATGATCGACCAGAACCGCAACGGCGCTCCAGACAACCAGCTGCGCCAGAAAAGCCTGTTCGACCGCAGCACCGGTCGTCAGCAGGGATACGAATATGATTGTCCCGCCCACGCTGCGCAGGATCAGCGATGCGGCGACAAGACCCATCCGGTCAAAGCGCTGAAACACGCCATAGCAGAGTTCGGACAGACTTTCGGCGAACTTGGTGGCCCCCAGGACAAGCAGGATCGTCCGCGTGCTGCCAGAGACGGCGATCACCCCGACCAGAAGGACCAGACACCAGCCGACAAAAGCCGACACCAGCAGCAGGATTCTGAAATCCTGAAAGCTGTAGGCGGATTTCGCGGAGGCGGCCACGTTGATCCGGATGCCGAGGTCGAAGAAGAAGAAGATCGGGATCACCACGGCCGAAGCAAGGCCGAAGATGCCGACCTCTTCCACTGACGCAAAGCGGGTCAGCGCCAGCAAAGTGACGAACTGGCTGGCGACATAGACCAACTGCCCCAAAATCCCCCATCCCAGAAGCGCGCGCATACCGATCGGCTTGGGGTTCTGGGGCGCGGCGGACAGGGTGTTTTCCTTGCTGTCAGGTCGGTAAGGCAAATGCCGCCCGGTCAGGCGCGGAAGTCAACCGTTTCTTGCCTTTCGCTGCGCGAGGTATGGGCTTTCGCGTGCTACCGTAACTCGAGGATCCGGGCGGGCGCACATCTGCCGCGCAACAGGTCCCCCAATGCGATCATGTTCCCGCGCATCCGCCCGGAACGGTCGATCCAGGGTTCCGGCCAGAGCGATTTCGCAAGATTGGACAGGATGTTCTTCATCATCAGTTTCAGCATTGGTGCAGGTCGCACAGAGCCTTTGCGAATCAGATAAACCGGATTGGCGACCTGAGAATAGCCCAGCAACACTCCGGTTGATCTGCCTGTTTTCGTTCCAAGATGGACCCCGAGCAGACTTTCGTCCCGAACGATTCGACCGTATCTCGCCATGCGCCGACACAGGTCCATATCCTCAAGCCAGGCATAGAGTGGCAGATTTTCATCAAACCGTTCCGGGTTTTCGACCAAGGTCGAAACGCGGATGGCCATGTTGCAGCCATAGACCGAGTACTCGTCCCGTGCCTGTGGAACCGGCGGTGTTGCCGGGGCATCCGCCAGCACCCGCAGCGCCTCGTCATGGGTAATTCCCGGCCCGTGGATGCCATCGGCCAACACCCGGCCTGTGGACATCACGACTTCCCGGTGCGTGGTGAAAAGCCGCCGCAGGGCCGAGATGTACCCGTCGGCGATCAGGAAATCATCATCAACAAACAGGATGAGCGCGCAGTCCCTTTCGGCGTCCAGCACGGTATTTCGTTGGGCACTGGAGCCCTTTGGGCCTGTGAGAACGACCAGCGGGAAAGGCAGCGTCGGCAAACCGGAACTGTCGATGTCTTCCGGATGGGCAATGCTTGCGATCACCCGGTCGGGGGGGTCGTTCAAGCTGGCCAGATATGCAATTGTCTGTCCGACAATCCCGCGTCGGCCCGTTGTGGCGATTGCCACCGTGACCGGGCAACTGGCCGAGGTCTGAACAGCCGTCATTCCTGATAACCTTCCGTTCCGGCCCTGCGCGCCCGATGCAGAACGGTGCCCGGGCGGAAAGGTGTTTCCTTTTGAATGATTTTAGGGCGGCCGCCTGAGTTGTCTATATTCAATTGATCCATATCAATGCAGCGGTCTGCAAGGGCGCCTGCCGACTGGCGGCTTCCACGACAGATCGTCGCATCACACGGGACCGCAAAGAAGACACCGTTGAAGATCGAAGTCAGGTTCGGCTGAAATTCTCACAACCGCGACGGGGCAAGCCGGCGCGCGCGCCTTCTGTGCAGAAAGACCGCGAAAACGATTTCGACACCACATCTTTGACCGTATCCGAAAACCGGTTGAAACCTCGCGGCATGCGGGATGGGCAAATGGCTCCCCGGCTGTCGGTCCGAAGATGACGGGGCCTTGTCAGACGACCCTCGATCCGGTTCGCTTCGAAGATCAAAGCGGATTGCGGGCCCCTCGCCATCGGGATCGAACCACGGCGCTTGCAACGGCTCGACCGCTGAGAAGGGTGGCCACGATCTCGTCGACCGGGTTCACGTCGGCCATCTTGCGGGTTGCGACCCGCAAGGCGATCAGCGCCCGGTTTTCCGCCGCTTGATTTCGTCTGGCGCGTGATGCGGAGGGCCCGGTGCGGTGTGGGGGATGAAGCCAAAGGTGAGGGTCCAAGCCGAGCCATGGAGGGCATGAAGCGGCGCGGCCTGCCGATTGACCAGCCGGTCGGCTGACCAGGGATCGTGCGTCGGCAGGTAAATGGTCGGGTGTCTTTGGCACAACTCGCGGATGGTTGCGTGGGTTGCAATCGCCACGGCTTCATCGGAGCTGACCCCGTCGACCGGACCTCCTGCTTCGGTTCGATATCGAACCGGACGCCAAACAGAAAACAGGGGTGCCAGCGGGGCAATGTCTGATCCTGTCTTGCGACACATTGCATCGTTGAGCGGTATGGGCTTTCGCCCGTCAGACCATGGCGCCAGACTTGTCGCCCCGGTTGCGCTGACCCGTCATGCAAGGGGGTTTGTGGTGTTGGCGATGTAATGACGTGCCATGCTCGCCTCGAATCCAGCGTCCACCGGACGAGACGGGTCATAGGCCGGGCTGTCCATCACGGTCTGACGGTCAATGTCCAGGTTGACGAGGTTTTCTGCCCACTGGATGTCCTGCGCTGAACGTGGCGAGATCAGGACATGTTTTCCGGGCCACCAGTTCCTGGTATCGACAGTCAGGAAACGGATCGTCCAGTCGGTATCGTCGATCAGAAACCCATCGACATGACCGATGAAGCCATCTGAGGCCTGCAGATTGTAACCCGTCACCGCCGCCATGCTGCGCAGATGCAGATCATCGTCGCGGTGCCGCGCGGCAGACAGCGCGTCCTGCCGCCGTCGTGCATCAGCGTAATGTGCCTCTGACATACCCGCACTCCAGCCGCCATAGCCGCCCATATAAAAGCCGTTCCCCCAATAGGGGCTCATGTTGTAATGGCCGTACATCCGTTCTTCATGCTGCCGCGACACCGGATCATGCGTGTCGATGGCCGGGCTGTCCTCGACCTTGGCCATCGTCAAACGGACCGGAAAGCTGCGTGCAGCGGTATCCGGGTGACCCAGAACCGAAACCGGAAGCAGCACCTTGCGGCCAGACAGCCAGGTGCCCGTGTCGACGACGATCCAGCGGAGCGTCCAGCTTTCATCATCGAAGAGGAAATCCGCAACGCTGCCTACGCTGCCATCGCTCGCAGCGATCGTGAAACCCTTCATATCCGAAGCTTTGATCAACATTGCGCGTCTCCTTTTCCGTCTGGCGCGCGAAGGGGCGCCGCCTGCATTCTCGCCGGACGTCTGCCCGGCAAGGCCGCTTCAAAACCTGCCTACGGCAAGCGTTGTCTTCATTTGACCCGTGGCGCGGCCTTCAGACCTCTGTGAAGCATTCTTGCGCTTTGCGGTGCGCCATGCACTGATCCATGATGCCGTGCGAGCAGGCGCCCCGCGTCGTGCAGCTTGGGCGGCAAACCTTGATCGAAGCCTGTCACCGGTCCACCCGCCTGACCACCGTACCAAGGCGCAGCCTCGGAACGAACAGGGAGAATACAACAACGGCACAGGTGGCGGCCAGAAGCGAAGATTTCTCTGCGACCTTTGGCAGGGAATGCGCCCGCAACACCACGATGCCGCTCCGCAAACCGCCCCAGGTCAGCAGCGGAAGGGTCCCCCGCGCCAATCTGTCGAACCGGACCGCTGATGGCTGCCAGCCTTGCGAAGGGTACCAGCGGTTTGGCCCGCGCCATCAGCCAGCCGCAGGCAGGATGGAACCGCGGCGCGAGAGCTTTCAGCCCGATCCGCAGGAACCGGACTGACTTTCGGCACTTCGCCGATCAACGTCCAGAACCCGAAGGTACCGCCGGGCCTGACCGCTCGGCGCGTCTCGTCGACCGTCCTGATCGGTGTCAAGCGCCGCCGGCATGGCGTTCCGGAGTCATTTGCCAACAGACCGGTCAGCTTGCGGGTCCAAGGCCCCCCCCGACGCCATGCTGCCGGAGGCGGCCGATTCCGCCGGAGAATCGCCGCAGTCCGGCTCGTCGGACGCCGGGCGAATCCTTCGTGCGTCGTGAAGACGACCGAATCCCCTGGTCCTTGACGTGGGTCAACTCCCGGCGGTGTCGGTCGGCGTATCGTGGCCGTCATGCAGCGGAACCGGGCGCACTCGCCCCGCCTGACAAAAGGGAATGACGCGATGAAGGGCTATGTCGGACATATCGAGGATCTGACCGAAGAAAACGGCGATTTCCGGCAGGTGCTTTACACGGGAAAGCATCTTCAACTGGTCCTGATGGCGCTGGCACCGGGGCAGGATATCGGCGCAGAGACCCACGCGACGCATGACCAGTTCTTTCGCATCGAACAGGGCAAGGGCCGGATCGAAATCGACGGGGTCGCCCAGATGGTCAAGGACGGAGACGCGATCATCGTGCCGGCCGGGTCAACGCACAACCTGATCAACACCGGTGACAAGCCGATGAAAATCTACACGCTGTATGGCCCGCCCAATCATGTCGACCATCTGGAGCAGAAGACCAAGGCCATGGCCGAAGCGTCGAAGGAGCACTTCGATGGGAAGACCACTGAATAGAGTCGTGAGAAGGCCATTCCGCCTTTGGCGGTCGGACTTTGCTCTGGTCATCCCATGACATCGCCGTTTTCCACCGAACGGTCTCTGGCGGTGTTTGCCGACCATAACGCGGCAATCCGGCCTGCGCAAATCGTGGCGTATCTGATCGGGCTTGCGGTGTTGCGGGCGGTCTTCGCCCTTGGCATCCTGATGCAGGCGCGGGGCCGCTGGATGCCGAGGCTGTCAGGTGTGCCGCTATTGTGGTCGCTGATCGGCCTTGAGGCGGCGGTGCAGCTTGGCATACCCGAGGATCTCGAAATGCCTGTCGCCGGATTCACCCAGGCAATCCTGCTGTTTGCCGACCGTGTGCGAAGCCGGGCAGGTCCTGCGCGCGGTGTTCCGCTCTTGCAGCAATGAGCGCCTGGACTGAAAACCATAGGTTTCCCGGCGCTTCAGGTCCGGTCCGCTGTGGGGGCAGGTCAACGAACCGTCCGGCTCGGCGGGCGGGGCCGGTCGCAGGGTTCGCGCCATGACCCTGCTCGTCTGGCGCAAGGCGGCGGGCGTGGTGCTGGCGGCGGGCGGCGCGCTGGCGCTGCTGGTCTGGTGGAGTTTCGAACAGGACATCGGCGCGGCGCGCGCCCGTGTGGCGCTTGACGGCACTGTCGTGCAGACCGCCTGCGGCCCGATCAGGTATCAGGAAAAGGGCAACGGTGTGCCCTTGCTGTCGGTGCATGGCAGCGGGGGCGGCTTTGATCAGGGGATGGCCTTTGCCGGTGGTCTGGCGGGCAGGGGTGTCCGGGTCGTCGCGATGTCGCGCTATGGCTATCTGCGCACGCCGATTCCGGCCGATGCGCAGGCCGATGCGCAGGCCGATGCGCAGGCCGATGCGCAGGCCGATGCGCAGGTCTGTCGGCTGGATACGCTGGGCATCAGAACCGCGGCCGTTCTGGGCGGCTCTGCCGGTGCGCCGTCGGCGTTGCCAATGGCGATCCGGCATCCGGACCGGGTCAGCGGTCTGATCCTGCTGGTTCCCCTGGTCTGGATGCCACCGGATGTAACGGTGTCTGCGCCGCCGCTGCCTGCTTGGGTCGAACGGGCGATGATGACGGCGCCGGGGTCGAATTTCCGGTTCCGGGTGGCGCTGCAGGTGGCGCGCAATCAGATGATCGGCTCGGTTCTGGCGACGCCGCCCGACCTGCACGACTCTGCAAGCCCGTCAGAGCGGGCGCGGGTCGGGACCATGCTGGACAGCATCCTGCCGGTGTCGGCGCGCGCCGCCGGATTGCGTTGCGACCCCGAGGCGAGCAGGCATCCGACGCCGGCACCGCCGGGCACCGTCACCGCCCCCACATTGATCATCAGCGCGCACGACGATGGGTATGGCACAATTGCAAGTGCCCGGCACACCGCCGGTCTGACCCCTGGCGCGCGGTTCGTCGGGTTCGCTGAGGGCGGACATACCTTTGTCGGGCATGAGGCTGAGGTGCTGGCCGCCGTTCTTGGACTGCTGCTGCCTGATGTTCCGTCGGTCGCCTCGTGACCCATCCGGTGGTGGCCGCTCGCATCTCGGCTCCTCCCGTCTGGCGGGCAGGGTTGCGCTTACTGGGGAAGATCATGATCTGGCTTGTTCCGACTGTCGTTGTCGCCTTGGCCGTGCTGCTGATCGTCTGGAGCCCCGGTCGGCCCGCGCCCCTGACCGACGCCGCCGGTCGCCCCATTGCGGGCGGCTTTTCCGAGCGGGTCTTTGTGCAGACCAACGGTACCCGGCAAGGCATGATCCTTCAGGGGACTGACGCGGCCAATCCGGTCTTGCTGATCCTGCATGGCGGCCCGGGGTTGCCGGAGTTCTTTCTGGAAACCGCGCATCCTGCGGGGCTTCTGGCCGATTTCACCGTGGTCTGGTGGGAGCAGAGGGGGGCGTGGCTCTCCTGTTCCTCGACCGTTCCGCCTGAGACGATGACGGTTCCGCAAATGATTGCCGACACGATTTCAGTGACCAATTACCTGCGGGACCGCTTTGAGCGGGACAAGATCTATCTGCTCGGTCATTCCTGGGGCAGCTTTCTGGGCGTTCAGGTCGCGGCGGCGGCACCGGAACTTTTTCACGCCTATATCGGCATGGGGCAGGTGGTGCATCAGGTACAGTCCGAAGTGCTCGCGCATCGCTATCTGATCGACCGGTTCCGCGCCGAAGGCGATGCCGCGATGGTGGCAAATCTGGAGGCAGCACCGGTCAGCCTGACGGGTGGCCTTTCGGACGGCTGGTTGCGTCTGCGAGATACCGCGATGCACCGGCAGGGCGTCGGGACGATGCGGGAGATGCGGTCCGTCATCTCTGGCGTGTTCGTGCCGATCTGGCGCTGTCCGGCCTATACCTTGCCCGAAAAGGTCAACATCTGGCGCGGGATGGCGTGGTCGCGGCAGTTCCTGTGGGACGGTTTTCTGCGCACCGATCTGGGGGCGGAGGTGACCGTAAGTGATGTGCCGGTCTACTTTTTCGTGGGCCGCCATGACTACACCGCCAACCACGACCTTTCTCGCGCCTACTTTACGCAGATCAAGGCGCCGCTGAAGGGCCTCTATACCTTCCGGAATTCCGCCCACAGCCCGCTGTTCGAAGAGCCTCAGCGCGCCCGCGAGATTCTGGTGCAGGACGTGCTGCATCTGACCACCCGCCTTGCCGATGCGGCCCCTTGGCGGGTCCGGGCGGCCCAATTGCCGTTTTGATGGGAACAGCGAATGACCGACACCAACGCCGCGCCGCCGTATTGGAGCGAAGATGCCACCAGCCTGACGGCGCGGCTGGGGTCCGGGCCCGGGGGGCTGACAGCGGGGCAGGCGGCTGCGCTGCTGGCGCAGCAAGGGCCGAACTCGGTCGAGGATGCGGCCCCGCTCAACGCCTTCCGCCTGCTGGTGGCGCAGTTCGAAAGCCCGCTGATCCTGATCCTGGTCTTTGCCGCAGTCGTCTCGCTGGCGCTGCAGCAATGGGTCGATGCCGGGATCATTCTGGCCATCGTGCTGGGCAGCGCGCTCCTCAGTTTCTTGCAGGAATATCGGGCTTCGGCGGCGGTGGCGGCGCTGAAGCGCAGCCTTGCACTGACCGCCCGCGTGGTGCGCGACGGGGTCGAGAGGAACGTGCCGGTGACCGCGCTGGTGCCGGGCGATGTGGTGCTTCTGTCGGCGGGCAATCTGATCCCGGTCGATGGAAGGGTGCTGGAGGCGGGGGATTTTCTGGTGTCCGAAGCTGCGATGACCGGCGAGACGTTTCCGGTGGAAAAGCGGCCCGGCGTGGTGGCCGCAGATGCCCCGCTGACTGCGCGCAGCAACGGCGTGTTCATGGGGGCATCGGTGCGCAGCGGCACGGCGCGGGTTCTGGCGGTGCAGACCGGAAAGGCGACGGAATTCGGGGTGATAGCGGCGCAACTGATTTCACGCCCGCCTGAATCCGACTTTGCCCAAGGTGTGCGCAAGTTTGGCTATCTGCTGATCCGGGTGATGGTCGCGATCGTGATCTTCGTGCTGGCGGTCAATCTGGCGCTGGAACGCCCGGTGTTCGAGTCGCTGCTGTTCGCCGTGGCGCTGGCGGTGGGGCTGTCGCCGGAATTGCTGCCTGCGATCATCAGCGTCACGCTGTCGGCAGGTGCCCGCGCCATGAGCAAGCGCGGCGTGATCGTGCGGCGTCTGCATGCCATCGAGAACCTCGGCAGCATGGATATTCTGTGCACCGACAAGACCGGCACGCTGACCGAAGGCACGATCATCCTCAGCGATGCTTTGGATGCCGGCGATGCGCCATCGGACGAAGTGCGTCACCTGGCGTATCTGAATGCGGCGTTCGAGACGGGGATCGAGAACCCGCTGGATGCGGCCATTGTGGCGGCCGGGCAGGGCAAGGGTCTGACGACGGCGGGATACACCAAACTGGACGAGATCCCCTATGATTTCCTCCGCCGCCGCCTGACGATCGTGGTGGCCCCGGACGGCAAACCCGATGCGCCTTTGATCGTCATGAAGGGCGCGTTCGCCAATGTGATCGAATGCTGCGCCATGGTCTGCCGCGACGGGGCGGATGTGGCGCTCGATGCGGCGGGGCGGGGGGCGCTGGAGGCTGTATTCAAGGGCAAGGGGGAACAGGGCTTGCGTGTGCTGGGCCTTGCGACACGCCACATGACCCCCAAGCCCGACTACACCCGCGAGGATGAGGCGCAGATGACCTTTCGCGGGTTTCTGACGTTTTCCGACCCGCCCAAGGCCGATGCCGCCAAGGTGATCGGCGACATGGCCGGCCTTGGCATCGCGATCAAGGTGATCAGCGGCGACAATCGTTATGTCACCGCGCATCTGGCCGGGTTGGTCGGGCTGGACGCCGCGTCGATGCTGACGGGCGAGCAGATCGCGACGCTGGATGATACGGCCTTGCAGGCGGTTGTCGCGCAAACGGGGCTGTTTGTCGAAACCGACCCGCAGCAGAAAGAGCGTATCGTGCGCGCCTTGCAGAAGGCCGGGCACGCGGTGGGCTATCTGGGCGACGGCATCAACGACGCGCCGGCGCTGCATGCGGCGGACGTCGGGATTTCGGTCAAGGAAGCGGTGGATGTGGCCCGCGAGAGTGCCGACATCATCCTGCTGAGCCGCGATCTGGGGGTGCTGATTTCGGGCGTGCAGGACGGGCGGAAAACCTTTGTCAACACGCTGAAATACATCTCGATCACCACCAGTGCCAATTTCGGCAACATGATCAGCATGGCGCTGGCCGCGCCCTTCCTGCCGTTCCTGCCGCTGATGGCCAAGCAGATTTTGCTGAACAACTTCCTGTCCGACCTGCCGTCGATGGCGATCTCGACCGACAATGTCGATCCCGAGGCGGCATCGCTCCCAAAGCGTTGGGACATCGCCGAGATCAGGCGGTTCATGCTGGTGTTCGGGCTGATCAGTTCGGTGTTCGACCTGGTGACCTTTGCCGCGCTGTTGCTGGTGTTTCATGCCGATCAGGCGACGTTCCAGACCTCGTGGTTTCTGATCTCGCTGTTGACCGAACTGGCTGTGGTGCTGGTTTTGCGTACCCGCAAGCCTCTCTGGCGCAGCCATCCGGGGCGGGTGCTGGTCTGGTCGACGCTGGCAGTTGTGGCGGCGACACTGACGATCCCTTACCTTGGGGAATTGAGCGTGCTGTTCGGGTTCGTGCCGCTGTCCTGGGCCGGGATGGGCGTGATCCTGGCGATTTTGCTGGGGTACGTTGCTGCCAACGAAGGGGCGAAGGTCTGGTATTATCGGCAGGCAAACCGGTCTGCGGTCCCGCCCGGTGGGCAGGCTCAGACGGCCCGATGAACCGCAAGATCGGCCTGTGGTCCGCTGCCCTGACCATTCTTGCGACAGTCGGGTTCGCCTAGTCCATGGTGCAGACATGGGGCCAGACCTTCGCCGGGTGGAGCTATGGCATCTGTCTGGTGCTCGCGTGGTCCCTATCCGGGGCTGGCCTTTTCCACGGCCGCCGTGGCCCGCGACGCAGTCCGCGCGGCGGCCTTGGCGGGGGTCGGATTTGCGGTGCGGTATGCGTGGTTCGTGACGGCGGTCTGTATCATCCGGTTGACCACGGTCCTGCACGCCTCGGCCGCGCCCGGGGTTCTGGCCCGACTGTCTGACAGCACATTGGGGGGCCTTGCGTTCAATCTGGAACTGCTGGGCTATGGGTTGATGGCGATGTCGACGGTTTTCGTGGGCCTTGCGGTCACCGTCAAGGGACGCAGCGACCGGTGGTTGCGCGGGCTGTTGATCGGGCACGGTCTGTTCGCACCGTTCTGCATCGTGGCACCGATCACAGGCCTGTTCAGCAGTCTGCCCGCCGCCTCGGGCAACCTGTTCGCGATCATGGCGCTGACGCTGTGGTGCGCCTGTTTCGCGCCGACGATGGGGCTGGCGTCGCTGCATTTCTGCGGACCGCCGATGCGAGCGCCCGCATGATCCCCGCGGCACCACCCGACGATGTGACGCCCGCCGCAACGGCAGGCGTAGAGAGGTCTGCATCCGCCTGCTTTGGTCTGGTGCTCGCGGTGTCGCTGCCGTTCTTTGTGCCTGGACTTTGGCACTTGCCGATGCCGGGACTGCCGATCCTGCCTGCCCGCGCGCTGATGAGGTTTATGCCGATGGCGGCGGCACTGATCCTCGCACGGGCAAGGTGGCGCACGGGTCTGTGGTCAGGCATCGCATTACGCCCGTCAGCCTTGGCCATGCGGCCCGGTTCTGCCGCAGTCACCTCGCGGATCGTGGTCAGAACAGGCTGCGGCTTGGTCGCGGGTCGCTGAGCCATCCGCTCGGCCCGACCGATATCACTCCGAACAGAGCCCGCTCGTTCGGAGCGGTACACCTTCCTGCTCGGCTTGCAAGCCGAGCAATCCGCGATGAGGGACCGGAACATCGGGTTGCAGTTCCCGGCACTTTGCCGGCACGGGTGCTGGAGTTCGGGTTGCTGCGCCGGTTTCATCCGCTGGTCTCGGCGCGGCTGGCGGCTGCGCCCATCCGATAGCTGCGGTCGCACTGGTCGGCTTTGGCGGGCCTGCGGCCTATGCCTTTGCCATTTTGCCCGGCGCGGGCAACGGTATTCTGACCATCGCCAAGGGGACGCTTCCGCTCGCGCTGTTCGGTTCTGCGGGATATGGCCAGCGGCTTGGCTGGCTCAGCACGCCCGCGCGGGTGTTGCAAGCGGCGGCGCCGTTGATCTTTGGCGCGGCGCTGGCAGCGTGGGGGGTGCAGGCGATCTGGTTGACGGCGGGTGTCGGGTTGGCGGCCACTCTGGCGTTGTTCCTGCTCAGGCGGAGCTGAGTCTGCGTGCCGCCAGCCAACTTGAGAGTGCCATGACTCCGGCGGTGGCAAGGCACAGCGGCAGGCCGCCGAACTGATAGCTTAGGCCCGACAGCAAGGTGCCGATCAGGCGGCCTGCGGCGTTGGCCATGTAGTAAAACCCCACGTCGCGGGTGATCCGTTCGGCGCTGCCGAAGGCGAGAATCAGATAGGAATGCACCGACGAATTGACCGCAAAGACGAAGCCGAACAGGAGAAGACCCGCCATCAGGGTTGCGGTGAGCCAGTCGGCGGGGCCTCCGGCTGCCCATGCGACCAGCGCGAGGGCAAACGGAATCGGCACCAGAAGCCCGGCCCACAGGATCGCCTTGGCGGTAATCGCCGCCTCTGTCTGGCCCTTGCCGCCGAGGATGCGCGGGGCTGCGGCCTGCACCGCACCGTAGGCGATGATCCACAGCGCCAGAAAACTGCCGATCAGAAAGAACGCCGCGCGCCGTCCTTCGGGTGTGCCGTCCGACAGGATCATCTGGAAATAGACTGGCACGCC
>Ga0105044_10000803_pt1 | contig 40088 bp, 25 predicted proteins | sample MAT01_FD_78092 | JGI IMG/M metagenome (GOLD analysis project Ga0105044, IMG submission 78092) | Freshwater microbial communities from Lake Fryxell liftoff mats and glacier meltwater in Antarctica - MAT-01 | ecosystem: Environmental > Aquatic > Freshwater > Ice > Liftoff microbial mat | place...
TCCGTCGCGGCCGGGCTCGCCACCCGGCGGAAGCTCGGACGGCAGAGTTCGGAGTCCGGCCTTCAGGCCGTCCGAAGAGAGTGCGATCGGGTTTCGGACGGCCTAAAGGCCGGACTCCAAACGGCTGCGCCTGGAGCGGTTCCGACACAGTCTCTCTCTGTCGGGGCCCCCCAACGGAACCGGGACCCCGAGCCGCCGTCGTCGTTATCCTCGCCGGGCTCTCTCTGCGGGGCTAACGTCGGTCAGGCGGACACGGCTCGTACCACGTCGTCTACCACCGCGGGAATATCCAGCCGGTTGGCTTCGAGTTTCTGCTCGGCGGCACGTGTGCCGGGGGAGAGCACCGGTCGGTACTCCATACCCAACAAGCGGGCAATCCGCCCATAACAGTCGTTGACGTACTCGCGGTGAAACAACTCCACGATCCGCGTTCCCGGCGTACAAAAGACCACATTCGCGAGCCCCGCGCCGTGGGGAGAAACGACCGACCGAGCGCGCTGGAAAAGTGCAATTTGCTCCGCCCAGCCAAGGTCTTCGAGGTCGACCCGAACGAACCGCAAAGCCTCGAGCCGCGCCCAGAGCTCCTCCTCGTTGACGACCCGCCGGCGGCGCGCGAGCCGTCGCGAAACGTAAACGCGTTCGCCCGCGCCCACACTGCCAAGGGCGCGCGGTTCCGCGACGGAAAGAGCGTGGCCAGCATGAACCACGGTCGCCGCGAATTCCCTCACGCGCGAAAGCTCCAGCCAAGTGGGGGTCTCTCGCAAGGGCGGTACAATCAGCGTCTCGCAGGCGAAATGCGCATAACGAACGAGCGGCACCACCGTCCGCTCGACCCCTCGCACGTGCAGCGCATCGAGCGCATACGGTCGAACGGCGTGAGCGATCAAACGATCGAAACCCGTCTCTTCGAGCGCGAGCAAACGCGGTAACTCCTCCAATAACCAATGGCCGTAGCCGGCACCAAGGGTTGTCGCGATCACTGCCGTGGTTCCGCCCAAGGCGATCGGCGGACGGATTTTCCGATAGGTCAGAAGCCAATGCTCTGGAAACGGCTTGCCGAAATCCGGGGAGACATCGCGGGCGATGCTCCGTCCATCGGGCGAAAGAACGTTCCCAGACCCGAACACCCGCCCTCCCGGCAGTCGAGCAAGGACGGACGAGCCTGACTTTGTACCCGCATCGGAGGTGCCGTTCTCCATCGAACCATTCCATCGCGCGACCAAGGCCTCCAGCGTTTCGCAGACCACGGGCGGAGCGAGGTAAGGGACAGGCGTCACAAAGCGGACGAGCCTGCCCACTCACCCCGGCGGGCGCAATCCCGGCTTGGCGGCCAATCCGAAGCCTCGGCCGGCCCTGCCTCGTCTTCTCGTAGACTCCAAGCTTGAGCCGGCCTTCGGGCCCTGTTGAATGACCTTCCCCCATGCTGTCGCGCCTCCGCTCGGTTTTCCGATTTCAGGAAAGCGGTCTTTTACTCATCATCCTCGCCCTGGGGGTGTTGCTGTCGGCCTTCAGCGGCACCGTTCGCGCGCCGCATTTCCAAGTCGCCGCGGATGGCAGCCGCGAACGGGTCTTTACGACGGATGCCGAGGGCCAACGCGTTCCCGCCTTCATCGAACGCAATAAGTTCCTCAACGCCCAGAACCTCGCCCAACTCGCGAAAGACACCAGCTTCATCGCGATCATGGCCGTGGGCATGGCGCTCGTGATCATCTCCGGGGGGATCGACCTCTCCGTCGGCTCGATCTACGCGCTCGCCTCGGTACTCGGCGCGTTGGTCATGCACACGTACGGACCCGAAGGACCCGGCGCCGCGTCGCCCACGACCGGAATCGTCCTCGGGGTGCTCGTCTGTCTGGGGTCCGCCACGCTCTGCGGGCTGCTCAATGGAGGGCTCATCGTTACGCTTCGCGTCCACCCGTTCATCATCACGCTCGGCTCGATGGCCATTCTGCGCGGAATCGCCTTCGTCGCCACGAAGGGACAGTCCGTCGGAAGTTTTCCTGCGGCGTTTCGCGACGTCGTTCGCTTCGAAGCCGGCCAGGGGTTGAGCGTGGTTCCTCTTGCGGTAATGGTTCTGACCACGCTCGTCGGATGGATCTTTCTCGCCCGGCTCGCACCGGGACGCCGCGTCTACGCCGTCGGTGGCAACGAGTTGGCCTCGCGTTTTAGCGGGATCCGCGTGAATCGCGTGAAACTCGGCGTCTATTTGTTGTCCGGGCTCGGCGCCGGCGTCGCCGCCCTACTTTCGCTCGGCTATTATGGAGCGGCCACCTCGGGGGACGGCCAAGGCTACGAGCTCAATGTCATCGCCGCTGCCGTCGTCGGCGGTGCCAGTCTCACCGGCGGACGCGGCTCGGCGCTTGGCGTGGTCCTGGGTGCACTCATCATCCAGATGATCAACAGCGGAATCGTCATTCTCGGGATCGACCAAAACTACAGCCAGATCATCATCGGCTCCGTGGTGATCGCCGCGGTGGTCCTCGACAATCTCAACACGTGGCTGCAGCGCCGGCGCACCCTGACGGCGCGGACCTGACTTTAAAGGGCGTTCGACAGAAGACAAACGTCAGTCCGAAGGATCGAACCTCCGAACCCATTTTACAGGAGTTCGCAGAGGACGCAGAGGACGGAGGTCAGAAGCCAGATTACAAAATTTGGATCCAACATCCGCCCGCTCTCGCTACGCCCCCGACTTTTCACCACCGCCCTCCACCCTCCGCGCTCTTTTCCGTTCTCCTGTAAAAGCTTCCGAAGTATGTTCAGACCTCGATCCTGGTTTTCACAGGAGCTCTCAGAGGTAGCAGAGGTCAGAAAAATACTGGATCCGACCATCGCTGACCGCTGAACCCTGAAATAACTTCCGTCCCTCCGAACACCGATCCCTGACCGCTGAACTTTGACCTCTTCCGTCTTCCGCCCTCAGCTTCCTCTTCCGTCCTCCTGTTAAACCTCCGGTGTATTTTCAGCTCTCGATCCGTTTTTCACAGTTCGCAAAGGACGCAGAGTCCAGCCCTCAAAACTCCTCCGCACTCCGACTTCCCGTCGCGCCGCGCCTCCGCCCTCTGCTTCCTCCGCGAGCTCCTGTAAAAACCTTCCGTCGATCGTCGTCATCCTCCTCATTTTTTCACTTCCCACCGAGTGTCGCGACTCGGATTTCACGTCGCGTTCCACATGAGACAAAACTCAGCCTGGAGAAACGAGCCTCCGAACCCATTTTACAGGAGTTCGCAAAGGACGCAGAGTCCAGCCCTCAAACCCGCACCGCACTCCGGCTCCCCGTCGCGCAGCGCCTCCGCCCTCCGCTTCCTCCGCGAACTCCCGTAAAAACTTTCCGTCGATCGTCATCTTCCTCGTGATTCCCTCTCATCCAACCGAGTGTCGCCCGACTAGTATTCAATCTCCCCATGAAAAAACTCCACACCCTCGTCGCTTTCGGCGGCTTCCTCCTCGCCGCAGCAATTGCCGCTGCGGCAGCTCCCCGCACCCTGGTCATCGGCCTCGTGGCTAAATCGCAGGGCAATCCGGTCTTCCAAGTCGCCCGCGTCGGCGCAGAAGACGCCGCGAAGGCTCTGAGCAAAAAACACGGCATCGCCATCAAAATCGATTGGCGCACACCCAACGAAGAGGACGCCCAAAAACAGGCCGAGGCCATCGAGCAGCTCGTTCTCGCCGGCGCCGAGGGCATCGCGGTCAGCTGTTCCGACGCCAACAAGCTGACGGATGCCATCGACGCCGCCGTCAAGAACGGCGTGCCGGTGGCCACCTTCGACTCCGACGCTCCCAACAGCAAACGTTTCGTCAACTACGGCGTCGACGACCTCGAATGCGGCAAACAGCTGATGGAGGAACTCGCGAAGCTCATGAACGGAAAGGGGATCGTCGCCGTCATGGCCGGCAACCAGAACGCCCCCAATCTCCAAAAGCGGGTGCAGGGCGTGCGCGAAGTCGCCAAGAAATACCCCGGCATCGCGATTCGCAGCGTCAACTATCACAAAGAGACGCCCCAGGACGCCGCCGCCAAAGTCGAACAAGTCATGCAGGCCAACCCCGATATCACCGGCTGGGCCATGATCGGCGGCTGGCCACTTTTCACCGAAAACGCGCTCAAGTGGAAACCCGGAACCGTCAAATGCGTCTCCGTCGACGCCCTGCCCGCACAGCTTGCCTACATCCGTAGCGGACACGTCCCGGTCTTGCTCGCGCAACAATGCTACGCCTGGGGCACCCGTTCGGTCGAGATGCTGGTCGACAAGATTCTCTTCAAGAAGGACCCACCCGCCACGAAGGAAATCAGCGCGCTCGTCGTCGTGAACAAGGACAACGTGGACGAGTACGCCAAGAACTGGGCGACGTGGCTGCCCAAGTGAACGATCGACGGCAAACGTTCGCTTCCCTCCATGGAGGGCCGGAACTCGCGTTCGCGCCCTGCGTCGACTGCCGACCGTCCAAGGCATGGCCCCGCCACCGCCGGGGCCAGCGGGACGACTAGATCCACCGCCTCCGTCCGGCTCCATGCCGTTTCTCGAATTCCATGGCCTCGGTAAACGTTTCCCTGGCGTTGTCGCGCTCGACGATGTCGGCTTTTCCGTGGAACGGGGGTCCTGCCACGCGCTGATCGGCGAGAACGGCGCGGGTAAAAGCACCCTGGGGAAGATTCTGGCCGGTATTTATCAAGCAGATACCGGCGAAATTCGATTGGAGGGTCGCGCGATCGCGCCGGCCAGTCCGCTCGAAGCCCGTCAGCGGGGCATCGCCATGGTGCATCAGGAACTCGCCTTCTGTCCCAACCTGAGCGTGGCGGAAAACCTCTGCTTGGGCGACCTGCCGCAACGAGGAGGCTGGGTCGACCGCTCCGCTTTGAAGGCGCGCGCCCGGACGATGCTCGCCGCCATCGGCGCGGAGATCGACCCCGATCGCCTGATCGGCTCGCTCTCCACCGGTCTGGAGCAGCTGGTGCAGATCGCCGCCGCCGTCGGCACCGGTGCCAAGATCCTCGTCATGGACGAACCGTCCAGTTCGCTCTCGGCGGGTGAAACCAAGGAGCTTTTCCGCCTCGTTCGAACTCTCAAGGAACGCGGAATCACCCTCATTTACATTTCCCACCGGCTCGAAGAACTCTTCGCGCTGTGCGACACGATCACCGTCTTGCGCGACGGACGGCATGTCGCCACCGAAGCGATCGCAGCGACGCGCCCGCAGCGGGTCGTCGGTCAAATGATCGGCCGCGAGTTGCGCGTGGACACGCCTGCCCACCTCGCCCGCGACCTCGGGGAGGAGCGACTCCGCGTGGTCGGACTCCGCTCCCCGGGCTTGTTTTCCGAAATAAACCTGTCCCTTCGCGCCGGCGAGATCGTCGGTTTGGCCGGCTTGGTCGGGGCGGGTCGCAGCGAGACGCTCCAAGCCATCTTTGGGTTGGATCCCGCGGTCGAAGGCACCGTGACCGTGAAGGGACAGACCCTGAAAGCGGGCTCGATCGAAGCGGCCCTTGCCGCCGGCGTGGGCTTGGTGCCCGAGGATCGCAAACGCCAGGGACTGGTCCTAGGACTGAACTGCCGCGAAAACAGCTCGCTGGCGGTCCTTCCCTTGCTCGCTCGGCTCGGCTGGGTCGATCGCTCCCGGGAAAGGCAACTCGCGCAGCGGTATATCTCTCGCCTGCGAGTGAAAACCCCGGGCATGGAGACAATCATTGCGGGCCTCAGCGGCGGGAATCAGCAGAAGATCGCCTTGGCCAAGTGGCTGGCCCGGGAATGCGACGTGTTGCTGATCGACGAACCGACCCGAGGGGTCGACGTCGGGGCAAAGGCCGAGATTTACCACCTGCTCGACGAACTCGCCTGCGAGGGAAAAGCGATCCTCGTCGTCTCCTCCGAACTTCCGGAGTTGCTCGGCCTATGCCGGCGCATCCTCGTGATGCGTTCCGGCCGCCTCGTGGGCGAGCTGCCTCGAGCCGAAGCGACCGAAGCCGCGTTGATGCGGTTAATGGCAGGGGTCGAGGTTTGAGGAGCTCGGAGGGCAGAAGCCAAAAGGAAGAGATCATTCTAACCCCGACGTCTGACCTCTTCCGTCTTCCCCCCTCTGCGCCCTTTTCCATCCTCCTGTGAAAACTTCCGCCGTATTTTCGAACCAACGATCCTTGTTTCACAGAAGTACGCAGAGGAAGCAGAGGTCGGATAAAACTTTACGCAACGGTCACGGTGTTTCTCTGGATTGTCCCGACCGCTGACCGCCGACCTCTGACCTCTTCCGTCTTCCCCCCTCTGCGCCCTTTTCCGTCCTGTAAAAACTTCCGCGGCATTTTCGAACATCGATCCTTGTTTTACAGAAGTACGCAGAGGAAGCAGAGGTCGGATAAAACCTTACGCAAGGGTCAGGGTGTTTCTCTCGATTGTCCCGACCTCTGACCGTTGACGTCTGACCTCTTCCGTCTTCCCCCCTCTGCGCCCTTTTCCGTTCTCCTGTAAAATCCTCGGAGTTTTCGTTCCGCGTTCCGCCAATCACCGATAAATCTTCACCTTTCGACCGCCTTCGCCAGCCTCGGGGGCCTTTCTCTCATGTCGAAACCCGCCCTCAAACGCACCGTCGATATGCAGATCATCGCGGACTGGGTCGAACCGAAGGCCCGGGTCCTCGACTTGGGATGCGGACGCGGCGTTCTGCTGGAGTTCCTCGCTCAGTCCAAGAGTGCCGACGTGGTCGGCGTGGATCTCGACGTGGACAAAATCTCCGGCTGCATTCGACGGGGTGTCACCGCGTATCAAGGCGACATGATGTCCTTCATGCAGGCCTTTCCCGACGGACATTTTGACCGGGTGATCTGCTCGCGCACACTCGAAGAACTGAGCGCACCGGCCGCGGTCATCGCGGAAGCGTTGCGCGTCGGCCGCACGCTCACGGTGGGTTTCGTAAACCACGGTTATTGGAAAAACCGTTTCGATTTTGTCTGGAGCGGACGCAAACCCCGCAACGAAGTTTATACGACCGCGTGGTTCGACAGCCGCCCCGCCACCCCCGCCACGATCGCCGATTTCGAAGAGTTTTGCGCCACCAAAGAGATCAAGATCGCCCGCCGCGTCTATCTCCGCGGCGACTGGCAACGCCGCTGCTCCAGTCAGCCGAACTTTTTCGCAGGTTACGCCTTGTACGACTTGGTCAAGTGACGGTGGTCGGTCGCATTCGGCGGCTCACATCGCCCCCTCAATCGTCGGCGACGGCGAGGCGAGTTCCTTCGGCCTCGCTGCAAAAACGTTTGGAGTCCGGCCTTTAGGCCGTCCGAAATCCGGTTGCACTTCTCCGGACGGCCTGAAGGCCGGACTCCAAACTCTACCGTCCGAGCTTCCGCCGGGTCGAGACACACCCTCTCCCCCGAGGCCCTCAAGCGGAGCGGAATCGGCCCGGCGGGGAAGTTATTTGGGCGATGCCGCCAGCTCGCCTTCGAGCTTCGCTTTCTGTTTGGCCAAGGCCGGCTCGGTGACGGTCCCCAGCAGCTCCTTCGCCTCCGCAACTTCCCCCTGGGTCAGCAAGATTTTGGCGCGATGGATCCGGCAGGTTTGCCGTTCCACGCCGGGCTTCAGGGTGCCTTCGAACTGCGTCCAGAAGGCCAGCGCGGTGTCCCAATCCGGTGTTTCCACGTCGTAAAACGAAAGACCGTACCGGTAAGCGAAGCGCCAGTCGTTCGCCGAGAAGGCCGACGCCTCGAGAAAAGCGCGCTGCATCGCCGCGTCGATCTGCGGACGTGTCCACTCCCCGCTCTTCAGAAAGTCGTCCCGCGCCTCCGCCAACAAAGTTCCCAGCTGATAATGGTAAAGGGGTTCCTTTGGCGCGAGTCGGACCGCGGCGAGAAAATAGTTCAGCGCCTCGAGCGGTTTGCCCTGCTCCGCGACGTGATTGCCCAGTTGATTTTTCACCAACGGGAGCTCGGGGTCGATCCGATTGGCCTTCAGCAGCAGAGCCGTGGCCCGCTTCCGCTCGTCGATAATCGGACTGTCCAGCAGCATCGCGTAAGAAACGTATCCAGTTGCCAGTGACGGGTTCCGGCGGAGAAAATCCTCGTACTCGAAACAGAGCCGTTGAATCGGCTGCCGCAGATCCTCCAGCTCGATCTGGGACTGCTTTTTCGCCGCCGCGGCGAGCAGGTCCTTCTGACGGCCGACGAGCGATCGTAGCGTCTCTTCCGGCGACGCGTCGGCCGCGAACGTCCCACCGGCAAGGGCGAGAAGCAGAAAAGCTAAAATGGGAAATCGGACAAAGGACATGACGGTCAAAACAGCGGACGAGAGGAAAAGAAGGTGAACAAAAGAGGGCTTACGCCGCCAGAAGCGAACGCTCCCCGCCAAAGCGGACAAACTTTGACCCAGTCACTCCAGCAAAGTGCCCGCATACACGTTCATGCGCTCTCCGCGCACAAAACCCACCAGAGTTTGCCCGCTCTCGCGCGCGAAATCGACGGCTAGACTGGTGGGGGCCGAGACCGCCGCCACGCACGGAATTCCCGCCATCAGCGCCTTTTGCATCAGTTCGAACGAAACCCGTCCGCTCACCAGCAGGATCCGATGGGAAAGCGGTAAACGCTCGGCAAAAAAAGCCCACCCCACGACTTTATCGAGCGCGTTGTGACGCCCCACGTCCTCCCTCAACGCAAGCAATTCGCCCTCCGCGGAAAAAAGTCCGCTCGCATGCGCGCCGCCGGTGGACGCAAACGCCGGCTGTGCCGCCCGCAGCCGGTCCGGCAAGCGAGCTAAAATCGATCTCCGCACCGCCAACCTCGTTTCGGCGAGCGGTGGACACGCCGTGCGGACCGCGTCAATGCTGGCTTTGCCGCAGAGTCCGCAGCTCGACGAGGCAAAGGTGTGCCGCTGTAGCCGCGCCCAATCGACGTTTACCCCTGGAGCGAGAAGTGCGTCCATCACGTTTGCCTCCGGCTCGGCACCCGCGCGGCAGTGAACGAGATCGAGTATATCGCTGCGGTCGCGAACGATTCCCTCGGTCAACAAAAACCCTGCAACCAGCTCGCGGTCGTGGCCGGGCGTGCGCATCACTACGGCGAGACTGTGTCCCTGCACACGGATCTCGAGCGGTTCCTCCACGGCAACCCGGTCCTCGACGACGGTCGCCTCCCGCTCCGCCCAGCGGGTAAGTTCAACCGAACGGGTCGCAAAAGCAGCCGCAGGGGTAGAACGCAGGACCATGCGAGGATCCTAGCCTAACGCCCGTCTGCCCGCAACCTCCGTTGGGCCACGGTCCCTGTCTCGCAACTCGACGGAAGCCCGGAGGCTAGAGCTTGGAGTACGGACTTTAGTCCGTCCGGAAAGCGTGCGATCGTTTTTCGGACGGCCTGAAGGCCGGACTCCAAACGTTTTTGCAACACGGGGGAGTCGATCTTTGCGGTGCGATGGCGGTTGACCGGAATGTCGTCAAGCAACCGGATCTTTTCGATCTGAGCCCAAGCTATGGCGGTGACGAGGCGCCGCTGCGAGGGCTGGCCCTGGAGCGGTCGCGAGACAGTCTCGGGACCATGGCCGGGGTTTTTCCGGACGGGAGAGTGGAAAAATGAACGACGCGTGGGACCGTGTCGGCAACGCGGAGCGCGAAGGTGGAGCGGCGTTGGCAGCGCGGGGACGCGCCATCCCGGCCACGAGGGACCGTGGCCCTCCAGCGGAAGCGTCCGCTTGGTTTCAAAATCCCAGCTTATCCGCAATGCGCACAAACGCCTCTGCGATCACCTTCGCCCACACCAGGAAATACACGATCATTCCAATGAAGATTCCGTATCCGGCGAGGACGCCGGCACCGTCGCGTTCCATCGAACTTATGGTGAGCACGACGATGACCAAGGCCGGCAACATATTCGTAAACGGCGGTACGGGCGGCAGCGGCAACATCAGCACCAACGAGGAAAGCACGATGAAGAAGGCGTGGATGCGCAATTTCCAAGGCGAATCGATCAGAAACTGCCACCGGACACGCATGCGCCGCTCAATCCAGCCGATCACCTTGCTTCCCGCTTCCAGAATTTTCGCCAGAAGTTTCGGCGAAAGCGCCACGCGCCGCAACCGCGCGGGTAGCCAAGGTGCCCGACCGAGCGCGAAACGCAGCGCCAGCAGAAGAATCACGAAACCAAAGGGGGTCGACAGCCCGGGAATGCTGACCGGCGCACAGAACGGCAACGCGCACACCAGCACCAACAAGGCCGAGGCCCGCGCTCCCAGCGCATCCATCAACTCTCCCAGCGTCCAGCCGTGGCTCGGCGTAGTCGCCGCCAACGCGTGAAGCTCGTCGGCGAGGGACATGCTTCGGAGCTCCGAATCGGAAGGAAAGGGCGTCGAATGATGGTGCAAACGTCCCTACTCAACGCGGGAACCCGCTCGGAGGAAACCGCTAAGTGGCTCTAAGTGTGCGGGCCGGAGGCCGCCCGATGCCCACCGCCGCATGAAATCTTGCGAAATGGTTGCGATTTCGGCATCAAACCTGCCTTTGTCTTTCCGACCCTCTCCGATTCTTTTCTTCTCCGCATGTCGACGACCACCGCTTCCCCCGATCTGCTCACCCTGCACCACGCGATCAATCTGCGTCTCGCACTCCTCGGATGTCCTACCGTCGACGACGCCCAGGGCGCTGTCTGGAACAAGCTCACCGCTCCGATCTTTGCGCGTCACCGCGAAATCACCCGCCAGCTGGCCGACCGTCTCTGCCCCGCGGACGCCCGCATTCAACATTTCCTCAACCAATACCTCGCCGACCTCGGTCCCGCCCCGCGGCTCCCGGCGCGGACGTTCGTTCTCGATCAACCCGGCCTGGCCCGCGAACTCTCCCTTCCGGCCAACGGAGATCATTACGAATCGGCGCTGCTCAACAGCTACCGCCTGCGCAATGGCGTGCTGCATAATCCGGTCAACGATCGTCGCACTACCCAGGGCGTCTTTCATATCGCCGAAGGCGGGCTGGCCGTTTCGGACGACAAATTCGCGGTTCCCAAACAGACCTTCGCCCGCCTGCTCGCGATCGCTCTGAATCCGCCCGCCGAACTCCAACGCCTGCCGTTCACCGCGGACCATGCCACGGATGCGGAATGCCTCGTTTCGCTGCTCCTGCGTCCGCTCGTCGTCCCCGCGATCCCCGGATTTTCTTCGGAGAAGCGGATGGAGATCCGCTTCTTCGCGCCCGGTTCTCTGGTGTCGAATCTCGATTTTGTGGAGAGCATTTTCGGCAATGCCGGCGATCCGCACCTGCCGGAAAACGATGCCGCTCTCGACGTCGAAGGTTGGACGGGACACAGCGGCTGCGTGATCCTCGCCCCCCATCTCGTCGACGTGCCCAAACACGCGGTCGGGCTACCCCACTGGAATCTCGCCACGCCCCGTCAACGCCGTGACGGCATGTGCTGGAAGACCGAAGAGGAACGCTACAATGGCGGCTCCGCCTTCAAGGTCTGCGCGCGCGATACCCGTGGCGTCATGGTGACCCTGATCGCCGACAATTACTACGGCTACTGCAAGAAAGAGGTGAAGACCCAGATCAGTTTTGCCGCGAACCTCTTCGGATCGGCGGAGGAAGAGCACGCCGGCGGCGCGCTCGTTTTCCCGAGCTACGATCTTGGCAACGATTTCGACGCCTATGGCGTGCCCGAACGGTACAGCGTGAGCGATGTCGTCGCCCGCTATCCCGGACGTTTCGAATTGCAGGCGGACGGCCACGCGGTCGACACGCTTCTCCCCGACGTCGTGCTCGTGCCGGAACAGGCGCATTTCAGCCTGCGCGAACAGGCCGTCACGTGGACCTCCCCCGAAGGCACACGGAGGCAAATAAAACTCCTCGCCGGAAAATACTACGTACGTCCCGGCGGCTATCGCGTGCATCTCGAATCGGTCCCCGACGAACCCGGTGTCTGGCGGCTGATCGGCACCGTGGCGGAAGGCACCGTTTGCCACAAACCCTGCACCGTCTCGGGCGGAGGCAAATCCGAAATCTCCAAAGCCATCTCCGACGCGATCATTTGCGGCAAAGTCTTCGTGTCGGATTTCGAATCGGATATGGACCAGGTCGCAGCGATTCTCTCGCGCGATTACTCCGACCGCTTCGTCGACCGGGGCCGCAGCACCGACGCCCGCCCGATTCTCAGTCCCGAGCGCTCCTTCGGCAGCGTGATCAAGCTGCTGACCCCGTCCACGCGCGACTACGCGTCGGAGTACAACCAGTGGCTGCGTTCGATCCCACCGCACATCAAGGAACTGGTCTTCGTGGTAAAAAGGTTCTACCAACCGCAATGGGGCGATGCCTGGCGCGAGCGCTTCTCGGTCGACCAGATCAACGGACGCCCGGCCAACGAGCTGCGCCACGACGGACGTAATATCGTGGTAAATACGCTGCGTGTCGGTTTCGGCACCGACGGCTCCTGGCGGGTCTTTGGCTTGCGCCACGACTTCCACCCGGCGGCCAAGGTCCAGCTCGAGGACGACATCACCGCATCGACCGTCGTCCCTCCGCACGTCGTCGGCCAACGCCTGGCACCGGCCGACGAGACGCCGGCCGAAACCGGCGACCGTCCCTCGCTGAAGTTCGTCCAGAACTGCGAGACGCGACTTTTTCAACGTCCCGACGACGCCATTCACCGCGGTTACGACGGCCAGGCGGAAGCGGATATCGCCCAGGCAGGCAATTTCCTCTCGAACTACTCTCCCCTCACCGGAAAGGACGCGCGCGCATTCGTCGAAGACGCGATCGGCTTCTCCGCCTTCACCGCCCCAATGAAGAAGCTCATCCGCGCCGCGGCCGCAGCCCCCGACACGGCTTCGCCGCGCTATTTCGTTTCCTCGGCCCACCCACGCATCGTCGACGGCAAACTCACCAAGAACCCGCGCTACCTCCAATTGCGTCCCGACTTGGCGCGCCCGCGGGAGACCGCCCTCGCCTACCTGGGACAAAGTCTGTACCGCAAGCTGCCACCGGAGATAGCGAAACCCCTGACCCCGGTCCATTTCGTGGTGCCCGGACGGAGAAACAATCCTCCGGAGCCCGGTGTGCGCCCACTCTGCGTTTTCAATCCGATCCATTTCCTGGAACTGCCGGAGCTCTTTATGGAGTTCATCAGCTCCATCACCGGCAAATCGCCCTCGACGACCGGTGCCGGCTCCGAAGGCGCCCTCACGAAGGGTCCGTTCAACGCGCTTCCGCCGATTATCGATTTGAATGCCACGCTGGTGTCGCTGATTCTGACGGGACACGACGTCTTTGTGACCGCGGCCGGGTACATCGGTCCCAAGGTTCGAGTCGACCACGACGTCAGCCTGCTTGTCCCCGAGGTCTTCGCCCGGATGAGCCCTTCCGAACGCATGGCCCGCACGCTCATCGCCGACGGCTGCCTGGAGGCATGTTCGGATTTCGAATGGGAGGGGAAAACGATCGTCGCCAGCCGCCTCGGCTACCGGATTACCACGCGGTTCGTTCGTATCTACTTTGGCCGGGTCTTCGCTCACCCGCATGTGGTTTTCACCGAGGAGATGCTGAAACCGGAACTGCAGGACATGGCGGTGTTCGCGGACGGTCTCGACAATATTCTCGCCACGCATCGGCGCGTGGCCGAGAGCTATTTTAACGACGGGAGCATTGCGATGGCCTGCCCGCCTCTGCGCGCACTCCTCGAAATCATGGCCCAAGGCAAAACCGCGGACGGTCTCGGGCTCAGGGACGAGTCCGTCCGGCAGCTCTTCACCCGCGCCCACCTCCTCGAAAGTGCGTGGTACGACGCCCGCCTGAACGCGAAGCAACGCGGCGATCGCGCCTTGTGGGAACAGCATGTACGGTCGCTCGACCTTTTCCTCGATCAGCCGCACTACGCGGACGTTGCCAGTCGGCTCGGAATCGCGGCCCGCCTGGAAAAGGCAAAAGCCGAGCTCGCCCGGGTCGAGTCGACCGACTACCGCCAGAACCTGGTCGGCACTCTTGGCGTGCAACCGTTTTCATAACCCAACGGTCCGGAGCTTGCCGCGGGGTCGCCGGCCTGCTGGCGTTACCCGGAGGAAGGCCCCTCTTCACTGCCTCCGCGCTCGCACCGCCCGATTCTCTCCATGCCGCCCTCACACGACCGATCGGAAGACGCTCGTCCAGACGACACCGTGAAAAAGACGATCGACGTTACGCCCCCACCTCGGCGGCGGCGGACGAAAGCGGGCCTGATTTTTCTTTCGGCGATCGCGATCGTCGGGCTCGGTCTTGGCGGACGCTCGATTTTCAAGCAACAGGAGCAGGCTCGCCTTCAGAAAGAGGAGGCCACACTCGCCAAGCAAGCCGCCGTCGCCGCGGAAGCACTCGTCGCGGAGCGGAGCAAGCTCTTCGGCGACCGTGGCCTCCAACGTGGAGTGACCTTTCGAGCGAACGGCCTCGGCTTTCGGGTCATGCTGCGTGGGACCTGGGCCGCGCCCCGACTCATCGATGTGGTTCGCATCACCTATTCGGTGCGACTAAAAGACGGGCAACTCGTCGACCAACTGGCGAAGCCCACCAACGTTCGAATGACCGATCTGCTTCCCGGACTGGCCGCCGGCCTCCAACTGATCCAGCCCGGGGGGCAAATCGAGCTCTTCATCCCGCCTGCGCTCGGTTATGGCGACGACGCGAAAGACCCCATTCCCGCCGGCTCCGGCTTGATTTACGACGTTTCGCTGATCGCGGTGAATCCTTAGACGGACGCCGGTGAGGCCTTTCGGGAAGCCCTCCCTTGAAGGGCCGTCCCTCGTGGCAGGGATTTGCTGCAATCGGACCCTGCTCTCGATCTCCCTATCGTTGGGGTTTGCGCACTTGGCAGCGCGTTGCCGCGCAATCCCGGCCACGACGGAGCGGGGCCCTCCACCGGCATCGCGTTCGTCGGACTGACTGACGTTCTCTCAGGGTTGAGAGACAGCCACCCAGGCGAGTCGGTCCATCGGGACCTTATTTCAGCACCTCGAGTTCTTCCCAACGCGCAAAGGCGGTGGCGTGGACGGCTTCCAATTCGAAGACGCGAGCGCGGGCGGCGGCGACCACCGCGGGAGGTTGCTGGTAAAAGGAGGGATCGCCCAACTCAACCGTCAGCGCCTGCTGCTCGGACTCGATTTTCTCGATCTGTGCGGGCAAGGCCTCGAGTTCCCGCTGTTCCTTGGAGGAAAGCTTGCGGGACTTCGCTCCGGCCTTGCCCGAACCGGGCGACGCCGAACGCGAGGAGAGCGTTGCGGCGGGAGCGGAACTGTGCGCGGAGGCTGCAGCGACGGCTGCGGCCGCCGTTGCCGCTTTGGCGGCTTCCTTGGCCTTGTCCTTCATCCAGTCGCTGTATCCACCGATGTACTCGCCGATCTTGCCGTCGCCTTCGAAGACGAACGAACTCGTGACGACATTATCCAGAAAATCGCGATCGTGGCTGACGACCATCAGGGTGCCCTGATACTCGACCAAGAGATCCTCGAGCAAGTCGAGCGTTTCGGCGTCGAGATCGTTGGTCGGCTCGTCCATCACCAAAACGTTCGCCGGTTTGGTGAACAGTCGCGCCAGCAAAAGGCGGTTGCGTTCGCCGCCGGAAAGAACGCGGGCGGGCGTGCGCGCGCGGTCGGGCGTGAAGAGAAAATCCTGAAGGTAACTGATCACGTGCCGGGTCCGCCCGTCGATCGTCACGGTGGAATTCCCATCGGCGATATTGTCCGCCACGGTTTTCGCGTCGTCGATCTGCGCGCGGAATTGATCGAAGTAAACGACCTCCAGCGCCGTGCCATGTTCGATCTCGCCGGAGGTGGGCTTGAGCTCCCCGAGCAGCAGCTTGATCAGGGTCGTTTTGCCGGCCCCATTCGGTCCGATCAGTCCGATCTTATCGCCGCGCGAAATGATCGTCGTGAAGTCCTTCACCAACGGCCGCCCGTCGGCGAACGAAAAGGAGACGCCTTCCGCCTCCACCACCTTGACGCCGGAGCGCTCCGCCTCCGCCAAACGGAGCGTAACATTTCCGGTGCGATCGCGCCGAGCGGCCCGCTCCGCACGCATCTGCATCAGCGCATGCACCCTCCCTTGCGCGCGCGAGCGTTGGGCTTTGACGCCCTTGCGTATCCAGACTTCTTCCTGCGCCAGCTTTTTATCGAAAAGGGCTTGCTGCCGCTCCTCCGCCTCCATCACTTCCTGTTTGCGGACCAAATAGGTATCGTAATCGCACGCCCAACTCGCGAGCCGGCCGCGATCGAGGTCGACGATCCGCGTCGCGAGACGCCGCAGGAAGGCCCGATCGTGGGTCACGAAGAACAGGGAAAGTTTTTCGGCGAGCAAAAACTCTTCGAGCCAAAGGATCGAATCGATGTCGAGGTGGTTGGTCGGCTCGTCCAGCAACAACATGTCGGGTTCGCCCGCCAGCGCGCGGGCCAGGAGCGCGCGACGTTTCAAACCTCCCGACAGCGAGGAAAATTCCACGTGTGCGTCGAGCTGCAGTTTCTCGATCAGTCCGTCGACAAGGACGTCCCGTTCCCATTCCTCCTGGCGATCGTGCGGTGGCCGGAGTCCGGAGCTTACCACGGCGCGAACGTCGCCCGTAACATCGGTCGGAACTTCCTGCGTCAGTCGCGTGAAGACCGAGCCGGGCTCGCGAAAGACTTGGCCGACGTCCGGTTTCGTTTCACCGACAATCACCTTCATCAAGGTGGATTTGCCGGCACCGTTGCGCCCGAGCAGACAGACGCGCTCGCCCGGATCCACCTGAAAATTGGCTTTTTCCAAAATGAAAGGACCACCGAAGCTGAGAGAAACGTCGAGCAGGCTGAACAGAGACATAAGCGCACCCAGTGAACCCGGGGCGCGGTCTGGAGCGAGGGATTTTTTCGAGTCCAAGTGCAAGCCCCTCGCATTCCTCCAGCGTCTGCCGGCGTTCTTCCCGGGCGTCGCTTCGGCACGATTTTACGCTACGTAGGATTTTTCCAGTCGATCCCGGTTCCGGTCTCGGTATCGTTCTCGAGCGCAAATGAGCACGAGGTCGCAAAGACGCGCCATCTTGGCAACGCGTTCGCGCGCAATCCCGGCAGCGAAGAAGAGACGGTCTCATAACTCGGCAGACGCTCGGATGGTAGAGCTCGGAGTTCGGAGTCCGGCCTTTAGGCCGTCCGGAGAAAGTGCGATCGGATTTCGGACGGTCGGGCGCACCGATCCCAATGTCGCGAAAACGGCTTTCGGCGCTTTTTCTGCCGCCACTCCGCAGTTGCAGGCAACCGCTTGGATGCAAACGCTCGGGGCCATGAAAGCGTCCTTCACGGCGAAAGAGTACTCCCGTCTCCTGGAACTCGCGTACTACGGTATGCATGTCGTCACCGCCTATCAGGGCCCGGAGACGCCTGCGGCCAAGCGGTACCGGGAAATTGAGCAAAAGCTCCTCGAGCTGGCGACGCCGATGGGGTGCGCGAACTTGGTCGAGGAGGGTCCGGAGGGACAACTGGTTCCTTCGCAAAAACTCGTTGAGGACGACCACGTCGAAGAGGTCCTCTCCGAACACACCAACGACGCGTTCTGGCATGAACTCGTCGCCCGCTTGTCGGACCGCGACTACTCTTCCGAGCAGGCCAAACGCCATCTCGCGTCCGAGACTCCGGGACTGGAACCGCCGCCCTCGCTCGAAGAGCAGCTCAAAAAAATTGAGGATGTCTATTGGAAGGAGTTCGAGAAATACGACCTCAATCATGTCGTGGTTCTGCGCGGCGGGCACGGGTAAGTCCCATGGAGGCACTCGTTCGGTAGGCTGCCTCGCAACCTCGGAATTGCTCGTGCGAAGCAGGCGCGACGCCTCGAAGCGATGGCTCGATCCATCCCAAAGCCTCTTTGACGCAATGTGCGACCGACTCTTCATTCGCACCCTTCGCGCTGCATCGCGGCTTCGCGTGAGACGATTCCTGCTTCCGGGACCGCTCGGGCCCAAACCGTCAGACTTTGTTGTTCGCAGATTACGCAGATTTCAGACCGATTTCCCGATCGAAATCCTCGGATCATTCCGAAAATCTGCGAAAATCGGCGTAATCTGCGGACACCTCCTCCTCAGATCCGCATCGAATCGGTTTCGTCCACTTAGCCCTTGATCTGCGCGCTAGTGGCAGCGCGTGAACGCGCAATCCCGGCCACGACGGAGCGGGCCCTCCATCGGAACGAGCACCTTGTCTCTGGCTCGCTCCTCGTGCGATCGAGGAGGGCCGGATCCCTTTTCTATGCTTTTTTCGGCGTCAACGCCACCCAGACAAGTGCGCCGATGAAGGCGAGTTGGAACGGTAACCTTATCCAGAGTGCCCACGGCGGCATCTCGAGGTCTCCGAGATGTCCCACTTGGGCCACATAGAGATTCGCGGGGAACACCGCGACCATCAGCGCAATCAACCCCCACCCCGCGGCACGGCGAAGCGAGGGTAGGAGCAGGCCGATGCCTCCGGCTATTTCGGCCGCACCGGCGATGCGCTGCAAGAGATCGGGCGACGGTACCCACGGGGGCATCATCGCAAGATAGAGCGCCGGATCTCGGAAATGGTTGGCACCGGCGATCACAAAAAAGATCGCGAGGACGACTCGGACGACGGAGCGGGCGGTCATCAAACGACCTGCGCCCGGGTGGAGGCACCGCCGAAGAGTTCGCGCATCGCTCCCCACGCCCTGAGCAACCCGGCATCCTGCACGCCACCCTCGACGCCATAAATCGCGACCAGCTCTTCCTCGTGATCGCGGTAGCGCGGGGAGAGGATCAGCAGGGTGGCGTCGCCATCGAGCACGGTCGAAATAAACAGCCCTTTGCCCAAGTAAGGATTCGTGGCTGGAATCACCACCGAGCGCTCGGCCAAAAAGAGCCAAGGCTTGTAGGTGAAGCGCCAGACTCCGTTCTGCGGCTCGTTGATCCAGCGTCCATAGGACCGCGTGGGCACGCCCAGCGCACACAACGCATTACTGGAAAAAACCCGGTTCTCCACCGGAGCCGGCTTAAACCGTTTTTTGCGCAGGGTGAAAAAATCCCAGCAGAACGAACCGCCGAAGATCGTCAGGCGAAACGCCCATCCTGCAATCAGCCAGGAAACGACGATCACTCCGATCGAAAGCGTGGCGCTCACCCAGGGATTCAGGGTCGTACTCAAGGTGAGCAGACCGAGCAGCGAGGCGCGGCCCACTTTGAGCGCCGCGTCGATCGCACCCCACGGACTCAAGAGAATGAGCACGTTGATCGCATGGGACGCCATCCACACGACGCAAAAGACCGCGATTCCAAAGGGCACGGTCAGAATGTTCAACAGCCAGGAGAAATCCATCGCCGCCAAATGAATCGTCGCCAGCCCGCTCGGCAGCGCGGTCGCCTGCGGACCGCTGGAAACGAGCATTTTCGAAAGGGCATCGATCGTGAACGGCACCACCGCGCCCGCCGCGACAAGCCCCGAGCACTTGTTTTCGATCGTCTCGAGCACATCCAAGGGCTTCTTGAACCCAGGAGGAATCACCGTTCCGAGCACGTCCTTAAGCGCGCACAACCCGGCAATCAGCAGTGCGGGTGCCCAAAACCCGGCTTTGGCATACCAAGGAAGTGAGGCACGCTTCGTTTCATCGGTCGTGACCCATTTATAAGCGCCATACGCGCCGGTGCCGAGCAGGGGCGAGATCGCGATCCCGGTCAAGGTCGCGAGCGCGGCACTGATCGCTCCCCCTGGCGAGCTATCTTTCGAGGCAACAGCGGGTTGCGTGGCAGCGAACAAAGGCCCGGCAAACACGGCCAAAAGACCCAGCACGAGACACAACGGTGCGATTCGTTTAAGCATGATCGTGGCGCCAGCAAACCCCCGGGAAACGAAAAGGCAAAACTAATGCCAGGTGAAAGGCGCACCCAACGGGACAAACGCCCATGGCGCAATCGCCCGTCCGCGAGCCGCGACTGGAGGTTTGGTTGTATCTATCGAGGGTTTCGTACGCAATAGGGCGGTCACTTATGAGTTCGCTACAGTTTTGGGAGCATCAACCCCGCCTGAAATACAGTGTGGTCATGCCCCGCACGGTGAAGTCCGATCACCGGTTCCACAATCGCTCGCATGCGTTCTTCGAGTATGGGCTCGTGATCGAAGTGCGATGTACCTGGCGAATGGGGCGGCGGAAATTGCCGCGAATCGCGGTTACGTCGACTCCGCGCATTTCTGCCGTCGCTTCAAGGAAACGACCGGAGTTACCATCAAGCAGTACCGCGTGACGCAACCGGCTGGGTAAGCGCCGAGCCTCGCTGCAAAAGGGTTTGGAGTCCGGCCTTCAGGCCGTCCGAAACCCGATTGCAATTTCTCCGGACGGACTAAAGTCCGGACTCCCAACTCAATCGTCCGAGCATCGCCGGATTGCGAGAGGGCCTCTTCCTCGAACCGGGCTCGAACGATTGGCATGAGGGTAAACAGACTATCGGGCGCCGTTTCTTCCTCTCTCTCTCTCTGTCTCTCTGTCTCCGTCTTCGGACCCGACGGAGCGGGTCCCTCCTTCGAAAAGAAAAAAGCCGCGCAGCTTTCGCTGCGCGGCGTGTGAAGCAGGGACTGACGGCGCAGAAGTTGCGCCGTGATGGTTAAGGATTAAGGGACTTCGTAGACTTCCACGAGGGCGGTGCCGGTGGTGTTGTTCACCCCGGAGACCTGCGCGGAATACGTGCCGGGAGCGAGCGTGAGCAGGATCGCCGCGTCTTTGCTTCCCGCCGGCAGCGCGAACGCACCCGACTTCGTGGACGCTTCGGCAACGAGTGAAGTCGAGTTGCCCGTTCCCCAATTGTCGTTCTCGCGAACGGCCGTCGTGCCCTGGACGATACGCAGGACCGGATCCGCCAGCGTACCGGTCACTCCGAACGCAGCGAGTGCCGGACCCACGGCGCGAACGAGAACCTTCTTGGGCGAACTGCCGTTGATCACGAAGCCGGCGATGAGGATGCGGTCCCCCGTCCCCACGTCGCCGCGAGTGGAGAGATTGAGCACCTTCTGCGGGGTGAACGGATCGACGTTGTCGACGTCGTACACTTCCACCAGGGCCACACCGGTGGCACCCGCCACTCCCGTGACCACCGCGGTGTATCCACCCGGAGCCAGCGTGGCGAGAATGACCGAATCGAGACTCGTCGCATTGAGAGCGAAGGCGCCGACTTGGGTCGAGGCCGCCGCGATCGCGGCGGAACCGCCCCAGTTGTCGTTGCGCTCGACTTGGGCGGATCCTCGGAAGAGACCGAGTTCCGGATTGGCGATGACGCCCGAGACGCCGAACTGGGCCAGCGAAGGACCGATGGCACGAATGAGCACACGCTTCGGAGCGCTTCCACCGACCACAAAGCCGGCGATGAAAGCCTTGTCCCCAGCACCCACGGCACCGCGGGTCGAGAGGTTGCGGAGCGTTCCGTCGCTAAAGCGAGCACCCGTGGCCGCCGCCGCCGTCACCGAACCGGCGAGCGGTCCGCCCGTCACCGTTGCGGTGAGGAAGCGACTCGCGGGCGAAATCGTGCCGGCGATCCGACCGCCGGACGAGAGGGCAAAGGAGAACGCACCGCCCGAACCGAGGGGGCCGGTCCCGGCATCTTGCGCGGTGCCATCCGACAGATGGACGGTGAGAGAACCGTCCGCGCCGAGAATACCGACGACCGAACTGCTCAGTTTACCGGTGAGGTTGCCCGAGTAGAGTCCCGAGGCGACCGCAGTGCTCGAAGCGGCGAACACCGCCGGAGCGATAAAGGTCGCACGTCCGTTGTCGAAGCTGCCGGTTGCGCCCGTATCGGAGAACCGGCCACTCGTCACCGTCGCACCCGACGCATCGTTCAGCTTGAAGCCATTGGACGCATCGACGCCGATATTCTGGTAGAAATAGACCTTGGGAGTACCGCTCAGCGAATGAGCGATCGCGACCGCACTTTGGCCGCCGGTAAAGATAATCGAGATCTTCCCGACTTCCGCGCCGGCAAAGTAGTTGCCGGAGTAGATCGCGCTGGCGGAGGACGAGCCCGAGGTGGATCCACCGGTCGCGATCACCGTGACCTGGCTCGAGACCGTCGACTGACCGCTCGAATCGATCGCCAGCGCCGTGAAGCGATAGAGACCTTCCGAGTTCGGCGTGAAGTTCACGGTATAAGGAGCCTGAGTGTCGGCGGAACCGATCGTGGCGCCGTTGGCGAAGAATTGCACGCTCGTGACGAGTCCGTCGCTATCGGCCGCCGTGGCCCTGATCGCGAGACTGGATCCCACGTTGACTTCGGAGCCCGCGGTCGGACTCGTGATGCTGACGGTTGGCGCCGTCCCTGCGACTACCGTGATCCGTGCAGGAGTCGAAACCGTCGTGTTGGTACCGGCCCGAAGGACGGCATGAATGTCGCGCACACCGGCCTGGCTCAGGCCGACCGTGTAGGTGAAGGGTTCGGTCGTGACCGTCTGCAGGATTTGTCCGTCGACGTAGAAGTCGATCGAAGGAGGCGGCAGGTTGCCCGCATTGTGAGAGGCGGAGAACACGATCTGGCTGCCGACACCGTACGTGCCACCGTTCAGCGGACTTGCCAAGGTGACTTGCAGCGGGGCGCCCGCCGTCGGCACGGTCTTGATCACGATAGGGGTCGTGTACGCCACATTGCCGGAGTTGTCCGTTACCACGGCAGTGACGATCGCATCCTGGAGCGTATCCAAGGTGGTGACCGTGTAGTAAGGAGCGGCGGTCACGTTTCCGATCAACCGGCCGTTCAGATAGAATCCGACGTTCGCAATCGAACCGCCCTCGTCGACCGCAACGGCACCGATGAGCAGCTTGGAGTTATAGCTGACGCGCACCGGGGTGAGCGACGGTTCCGCGTTCGCGGCGGCGACCGCGTTGAGTCCGGGATTGTTGAAGTAAATTGCGGCGATCGGTGCGGAGCCGATCCGAGCCTGAACCGTGATGGTCGAGGCCGTACCGAAGACGCGGTTGCCGCCGTCATCGGTCGTGGAGGCCAAGATCGTGTAGGTGCCCGGCTGGGTAGGCTGCCAGTTCGTCACATAAGGGAAGCTCGTGGCCGAACCGATGACCTGTCCGTTCACCGAGAAATCGACGGATTCGATCGTACCGTCCGAATCCACCGCGGAGGCGGCGATGGTGATCGGAGAGCCGACGGTTCCGCGCGTTCCGGTGAGCGGCGAAAGCAACGAGACCTGAGGTGCGCCGCTGCTGTTGGCGACGACCGTGAGCGTCATTTCGTTCGTGGTGACATTGCCCTTGTCGTCCAGCGCCTTGGCTTGGATCGCATAGTTGCCCAAGCTGATGGGCCGCCACACGACCGAATACGGGAAGGCGATGTCGGAGCCGATGCTGACGCCATTCGCGAAGAATTGGACGGCTTGAATGTTTCCATCGGTATCGTTGGCCTGAGCCGCGATCGTGGTGGACTGACCCACCAGGACCCGCGCATTGGCGGCAGGGCTCGTGATGAACACCGACGGGGGGTTACCGATATTCGAACCGGTACCGGCGCCGGAACCGGTCACCTTGATATTCGTGATCGGCGAAAGACGCGTGATACCGAAATTATCGGTGGCCAGCGCCGTGAGCTCGACAATCTTGCCCTCGCTCGTGGCGAGAGGAGTCCACGTAACGCTGTAGGGAGACGTGGTGTCGTCGCCGATGAGAACGTTGTCTGCGAAGAATTGAACCGAGATGACCGATCCGTCGGAATCGCTGGCGTTCGCGTTCACGCTCGCGGGTGCACCGGCCGGCAGCGTCGCGTTGTCGGACGGCTGTGTGATATTGACCGTCGGCGGTGCCGAGATGATCACATTGACGGGGGAGGTGGCGACGACGTTGTTCTTGTCGTCGAAAGCGAGGGCCACGATGCGGTAGTTGCCGATCGTCTGCGGCTGCCAGTTATAGGAATAGGGGAACTGCAGGTCGGTCGCCTTGAGGACTCCGTCGATGTAGGTTTCGACCTTGGTGATCGTGCCGTCGCTATCGTTGGCGATGACGTTGATCGGAATCGCGGCGTTCGGCGCGACGCTGTAGTCGGGAATGCGCAACGCGCCGGCGTTCGTCGGACTGGCGATCGCCACGAGCGGCAGACTACCGATCGCCTTGACGGTGGTGATGACGACCGCGTCGTCCGTCTGGACGGTCACGTCGTTATTGTCGGTGGCGACAGCGGTGATGAAATGAGCGCCCGGGGTGGACGGCGGAGTGTAGATGACGGAGTACGGGGCGGACGTATCCACTCCCTGACTCACGCCGTCGACGAAGAATTCGATCTGACGGACGAAACCCTGGGCCGTGGTGGCGTCGCCTTGAATTACGACGGACGAACCGGCGGGAACCAAAGTAGGGTTCTGGGGACTGGTGATGACCGCTCCGGTGGCGAAGAAACGCACCGGCAGCGAGGTGACGAGCGGCGAAGTACCGTCGCTCGCGGTCACGCTGAAGAAATACGCACCGGGAGCCGGCGGGGTCCAGGCCACGCGTCCGGGCGTCGAGGGAGAACCGATATTATTGATCGACGTCCCGATCGGAGTACCGTTGACGAAGAACGTGTAAGTGAAACCCGAAGCGGGGAATGTGCCGGTGGCGAGCGCGGTTATCACCACGAACTTGCCGGAAGGACCGAACGCTTCGTTCGGATTGGGGAAGCGTTCCGACGGAAAACCGACCCGCGCCACCGCGGTCGCGCCGCTGCCGCCACCGCCGAGCAAGGTGATTTTGGGCGCGGAGGTGTAGCCGGTACCCGGATTGGTGATGACGATCGAAGTGACTCCTCCGGCGAGGATGGTCGACTCCGCGGTTGCCCCGGTGCCGCCGCCTTCGGTGATCGAGACCGAAGGCGCGACCGTGAAACCGGTACCGCCGGTCAAAACTTGGATGGCGGTAACGATGCCGGGCCCCGTGGAGACCTCGAGATCGGTGATGCGGACCGCGAGGATCGGCTGTTGCTGCGCGATGGCCGGCTGAACGGCTGCGCAGACGGAGAGCAGTCCGAAAAGAAATCGGATGGGAAATTTCATAAGCTCACCTAAAGAGGCTGAGGATTGCTGGGCGGCGGGTCGGAACGGACTCACTTGGCGGTGTTCGTCCGGTCGCTCGAAGCGCTACGACGGAACAAGCCTTTTTTGGGCTCGGGCGAGGGCGTGGGAAGAGGAACGAAAGGATCCGAAGGATCGCGATAACCCGGCAGGTCTTCCTTCTTGATATCCATCGCGCGGATCGCGCGGGAGTCGAATACTTCGGTGATCGGCGCGCCGTCGGCCGCCACGGTCTTGGCGGTGATGAAAATCACGAGACTCGTCGTGGATTGATCGCGGTTCTTCGATTTGAAGGCGCGACCGAGGAAAGGAATGTCGCCAAGCACCGGAATCTTCGACGAGCCGCTTTCCGTACGGGCGGTCATGAGACCGCCGAGGCCCATCGTGAAACCGTCCTTGAGCGTGACCTGGGTCTTGGCTTTGCGGGTCGCGATGATCGGAATCTGCGCGCCGCCGGCGCCGCCGAAGGAGGTTTCGCCGTTGCGCTGGCTGACTTCGGGCTCGAGGTTCAACTTGATGAACCCCTGGCTATTCACCTGGGGCGTCACCTTCAGGAGGATACCGATCGGCCGGTACTCGAAGCCGGAAACTTCGAACGTGCCCCGTTCCTGATTGTAGGTGTAGCGTGGGATCGGAAATTCCTCGCCCACGTTGATCGTCGATTCCGTATTGTTCAGCGCGACGACCGTCGGATTGGAAACGATCTTGATGTCGGTGAGCGTCTGCAGCGCGCTCAAAACGACCGACATTTGATCGGCATTGAAGACGGCGGTCGTGGTGCGACTTGTGCCGGCGGAGCCGACGAGATTTTGGAACGCGTTCACCGCTTCGCTCGTCAGACTGGAAGCGACGCTGCCCAAGGCGGCGGTCGATCCGGTCGAGGAGGTATTCGTGACGGCCCCGTTGGTCGAGGACACAGTGTTGGCCGTCGTGGAATTGATCGAGTTGGTTCCGTTCGTCGTGTTGCTGCCGTTGGTCGAACCGCCGGCTCCGGAATTCGTCGCGCCGTCGCGGGTGCGGGAGTAATCCTGGTTGAAGGGACCGGCGGAGATGCCGTAGTTGTTCAACGACGACCACTTGACGCCGAGGTTCTTCACATCGCGGTCGGTGACTTCGATAAATTTCGACTCGATCATCACCTGGTCGGTGGCCTTGTCGAGACGCTCGATAATCGCACGGATGCGGGTCAGACGCGTGGGACGTTCGGAGATGACGAGGGCATTGCTGCGGGCGTCCACGATCACGCGACCGCCGGCGGCGGCTTCGACCAGAGGCTCGACGGATTTCTTGATGTCTTCGGACTTGGCGTAGTTGAGAATAAAGACGTCGGTGGTGACCGGCTCGAGGTTGAGCGAATCGGCGGTGACGATCTTGATGATATTACCGTCCTCGATAAAGGTGTAGCCCACGGGCGAGAGGGTGACTTGGAAGATCTGGCGCCAGGTGACGTCGCGAAGCTTCACGGAGGTTTTTCCTTGAAGGGTCTCGGGAATCACGAGATTCAGCTCGAAGAGATCCGCGACGTTGCGAAGCACGGACCGGATCTCCTCGTCGGGAAAATCGACGGACAGCGTGTCCTTGGTTTTCGTCGAAGTGGCGTTCGGCTCGGCCATCGTCAGAGTGACCGCGGGGGCGGATACCGTGGAAGGCGTTGGAGTGGCGGTCGCCGCATCGGCAGTGGCCGGGGCGGGGACGTTTTCTACCGCCGCTGGCGTTTGCGAACGGAGAAGCGGCAAGGCTGCATTTAAAAGCAGCGCGAGGAGCAGCAGGCGGGTTCTCATGGGTTGTTTCCGGATTTGATTGGACGGGTGAATTCTTCGCCGTTCAGGCGCAGGGTGAAGCTAGTGCGATCGATCGCGGTCACCTTGACTGCGATCGTTTTTCCCTCGAACGAGGCGGAAAGTGGGTCGCCGACACGAATCTTGCGGGTGCCCAGAAGGAGGATCGGCTCCCCTCCCAGATTGACCATTCCGGTCGGTTTGATCTGACCGGCGATCGCCGTGAGCAGATCGCGGTCATTGGTGGGACGCGGTCCGGAGGCTGCCTTGGCGCGGCGAGCGGCCTCCGCAGCGATCCGCATCTCCTCGGGATCCGGAGCGTTGAAGCTGGACGGACTGAACGGATTGACCGTGTTGTCGGGAAGCTTGGGAAGTTCGCGGGTCGTCGTGAGGCGTGCGGCCACTTCCGTCGTGACCAGACGACGGGAAGCGACGGCGATATCCGACTTGGCAGGCTTCGACTCGGCCGAGGCCGCGGAAAGCGAAACGAGAAACAGCGCCCCGATCAGAAGACGTGGCGAAAGCGGAAACGTGCTCACGGTTGGCCGAGGAGTTCGAGGTTCAAATTGAGCGTCAATTGCTGGTTACCCGCGATTTCGCCGCCGACGGCGCGGGACAAAGTGGTGTTGAGGACGCGGCAATAATAGATGCCGTTTTCCAGCCGGCGAAGAAACGTCTGCAGCTGGAAATAGGTCCCTTCGACCGTCACCGAGTAGGGAACGGGCAGATACGAGCTGCCGGCCTTGACCGCCCCGGAGGTCGGGAGCTGGCGGAGATCCGTAAACTTTGTGCCGGTCTCCGATTCCAAACGGTAGAAATACTGGAGATTCTTCGCGAGCTCGGAGGCTTTGACCAGACGGCCGGAGATGACCGCGTTGGCTTTGACCAGAGCTTCGCGCTGCTCAGAGAGCTGAGCGGAATTGGTGATGTTCGCCTTCAGCCGTTCGCCGCGCGTCGCCTTATCCTCCAATTCGGCCACCGCGGCCGGCATTGCGTCGCGCCGGTAGACGATCGTGGCGATCAGAGCGAGGCTGAGCAGCGCGCAGCCGATGCTGAGCGGGTGCTTCTTCAGAAAGGAAAGGGAGGGCTTGCTCGCGCTCATTTTTTCGCCGGCGCGGGAGCGGCCGATTTAAATTTCATGAACATCTCGAACGTCAGGCGTCCCGTCTGGGATTCGCGGGTGAGCGTCGACTGGGAAATCGATTCGAAGACCGGTCCGAAGGCCGGCTCGTTCTTGAGTTTCTGGACGTAGGCGGCGACCTCGCCGCTCGCACGATCGCCGGCACCGCGCACCACGCCGCGCAGATTCACGCCGTCGTGACGGTAGATGATATTCTGCAGCGCAATCCGGTTGGGCAGCGAGCGGCCGAGATCGAGGAAGAGTGCGGAGGCGACGATCTTGGTGGCGAGAAAAGCGTCGACCTCGACGATCTTCTTTTCCTCCTCCTGGAATTTCTTGTATTCCGCGATCGCCACCGCGCTACCGCGGGTGTCGCGGTCGATGCGGGTCTGCCATTCGGCGACCTGGCGGTCCAGCACGTAGAGCGCGTATTCCTGATACGCGAAAACGAGGAGCAGCGAAACCGCGATGACCACGGCGACGCCGTTCACGAAGAACGAGGTGCGCACCGCCTTGGTATCCGGCAACCGCTCGAAATTGCGGAAGTTCGGATGCCATGCCGGCACGAGGGGAGTATTCCCCTTTTCAGACTTTCTTTTCAGGAACGGAGGCATGGTATTGTACCATCAAACTGAATACGCCGAGCCAGCGAGGATCGGCAGCGAGCGAGTTGGGCGAATCGGCGAGCGTAATGTTGCGGGCGTGCAACCACGGAACCATGTCGAGCCGGAGCGTCTTGACGGCGAGCTGCGTGGCGATGACGTCCGCGATCCAGCTCAGCTTGAGCGGCAGCTGGGTGCAGACGACCTGGCCGATGGTCAATCCGGTCTGCACTTCGTAGAAGCCGATCGACGACTGGAGCTCCTTGAGCAGGCGTTGGATGAGCAACGCGCCCATGCCGGTGAAATCGAAGGTGTTCGAGAAAAAGAGCTTTCGAGCCGACTCCTCGTCCTTCAATCCCAGTTCCTTCTGCACGACCGGGATCATCGACGAGAGACCGATCGGAATCGGGCGGGACGAATCGACGCCGCCCGCGGAAATGATGAACGAGTGCGTGCTATCCAGGCCGAGCTCGAGGACCAGCGTGGGAATCTTCGACTGGGTGTAGCCGAGATAGTCGACCAAGGCGCCGAGACCGGCCACCGAGCCGATCTCCACGCGCTCGGGATAGATGCCCTTAGCGAGCACCCCTTCCTGAAACGCCACGACTTCCTCCTGAGGCACGCCACAGAAGAGCACATCTTTCAGAGTGGCCTTGGCGGTATCGTATTCGCCGCCGTCGCCGGAATTCAAAATCGCCGCGATGTACTTGTCGGGCTCGACGCGAAATTGTGTCTGCAGGACCTCGTCGAGGTAGCCGGTTTCCTTGACCCGCTTGACGTCGAGCGTCGCGCGACGGAGCAGCCGTTTATCGGAGTGCATCCCCACCGTGGCGTGTACGAAGCCGGTCTGGCTCCGTTTGGGTTGCAGTTGTTTGAGGGTTTCCGCCAGTGCGGTCGCCTCGCCGGGTGGAACTTCTCGCAATTCCTCGACAACGAATGGGGCATTGGCGCCGCTGGTGCGGGCGACAAAGGTGCCGTGTTCGTTGCAATCGACGAAGAAGCCTTTGGGTTTGGAAGAGAAAAGCATGGCGATCGCTAGGCGGCTATTCGGCACGCAGGGCCCTGAAGCTTAAGGTCGATTGTTTTAGCCGGTGTTGCATCGGTGGATTCGCGCTTGAATTGGATCAGGACGAATCGGCGCGCGGCCATCTGGAGCAAACCAAATTGAAGTTCGCCCCCTGCGTAATACCCGCATTTACCAGAACTTAACAGGCTTTGCTAAATATCTGCAAACGACTCCGAAAGCCCGGCAAAACTGCGAATGTCAAAAAAAAGAAAAACCCGCTGCGGCGATGCGGCGGGTCGAAAAACGACGGAAAAAAGGAGGGCTCAACGAGCCCCTGAGCGCACGCTCACTTCTGCCATGTGCGCTTCTTATGGCGGTTCGATTTCAAGCGCTTCCGGCGCTTGTGCTTGTTCATCTTGAGACGACGCTTCTTCTTCAGATTGCCCATGGTGAGAGAGTTGAAAGGTAAGGAAGTGCCGGTCCCTCCCCGCCGTGTAAAGCCCCAATTTGCCAATCGCCGAAGGATCCCTCTAACCGCCCGCGGCCACCGCGGGGACAACCGTCTCCCGAATCGCGGTAAATACCAGCGACGCAGTGACCTCGCTTTCGCCCACTCCAGTCAAACGCGCCGCGGCCCGACGGTACAGGAGGAGCTGTCCTTCATAACGGACCGCCGCGCGTTTCGCCTCGAGTCGATCCGCCACCCGATCGGTTTTGAAATCCCAGACCGCCGTGCGCACCGCCCGCCCCCGGCTGTCGCGCGTCACCACCACCCGGTCGAACACCCCGGTGATCCACGTGCGTTCGATCACGATTTCGAACGCGCGCTCGCGCCACACCTCCACCGATCCACCCACGCTGGGTCGGCTAAATGCCTCGGCGAGCGCCGGTGCCTGCACGCACGCTCGCACTTCCGCCCTGGCCCTACCCTCGACGTCGTCCCCTTCGACCTCGCTCGTCTTCATCCACGCCGGCAGCGATGCCTCCCGCCACTCGATCTCGGCAAAGCGCGCGTGAACCGCGGTGCCGAACTCCGCACGCGTGCGCCCGTCGAGGGCGAACAACGCCGGCGCCGCGATCGACGCGCGCTCCGTTCCCGAGGGCGTGCGCGCGGGCAAACGCGGACTGCGTCGGCCGCCCCGGCCTTCCGCGGCTCCCACCCATCGGCCGGGCTGGCTGTCCGGTTGTTCCGCTGAAGGCGGCGGTGCCACGATCGCCCGGTACCAGTCGCGGTCGCCGTCCGCATAGGTCTCGCCCACGGTCTCACGCAGAAGTTGGGGGAAATTCTTCGACTCCGAATCGCCCAGATTCTCCACCACCAGATACATCGCCCGCTTCGCCCGGGTCATCGCAACATACAAGCGACAGAGCGATTCGTACGCGGCATCCTCCTCCGCGCTCGTCAAATAGGCGGCCAGCACTTCATCCCGTTCCGCAAACGCCTGCGACGGGAGATCGAGCACCCAATCGACCGAACGGTCCGCCGCCTTCTTCACCGCCAGACCGCGGCGGCGCTGCGCGAGCGACGTCCCTTCCAGATCCGGCAGAATCGCCAGATCGAAACCGAGGCCCTTGGACTTGTGCACGGTCAGAACGCGCACGACCGCCGCCGTATCCGCCTCTCGCACCGTATGGCGCCCGGCAAACTCGAGAAACTCCGCCACGTCGCGCCCGCCCGTTTCGTCGAAGCGCTGCGCCGCATCGAGCCATTGACGCCCCCGCACGCGGCTAAATCCGTCGTCCGGGGACAAATGGGATTCAACCGCGTTTAACCAACGTGCCATCGTCGCCGCAAAGCCGCGTTCGTGAATTTCTCCCAGCACCTGGGCCGTCAGCGCGTCGCGCGTGAGAATGCCTCGATCCGCCAGAACCGTCGCCAGCGGCGTCATCCGAACGTGTTCCCACGCCAGCGTGTCGCCCGGCAGCGTCGCCGCCCGCAGCAGCGCCAGCAAGGCGGCGCCCAGCGGATTGTCGGTGCAGACGGTCAGGTCGCTCTCGGCCACCGCCCGCAGTCCACCCTCCCGTCGCAGGTAGTCGGCCAGGCGTGCCCCCGTGTCGTTTTTTTGCACCAACACGGCCACGCTCAGACCGCGCTCGAGCGGCGTCACTTCCTGGAGAATACGCAGCGTCTCTGCAAAACGCGCGGTCTCGTCCACCACAAGCGCCACCGAGGCATACCCCTGCAGGTCCGGATGCGCGGTCGTGTGCGGCTGCCACTCGCGCGTCCAGGTGCGCGCGGTCTCCGCCGGGACGATCTGCGCGAGCGCCCGCGCGTCGCCGAACACTCGATTGACCAGGTCGATCACCGCCGGACCCGAACGCCACGACCGGTTAAGCTGGACCTCGTCGATCGAATTCGCCCCGCCGCGGTTATAATGATCGAAGATCTCTCGAAACAAGCGGGGGTCTCCCTCGCGCCAAGAGAAAATCGCCTGCTTCACGTCGCCGACGTAGAAAAACGAGCGGCGCCCCTCCGGATCTTGCACCGCCTCGTCGACGAGATTCCGCAAAACGCTCCATTGAGCGAAGCTCGTATCCTGAAATTCGTCGAGCAACCAGTGATCGAACTGCGTGTCGAGCCGCCAGTCGATCGCGAGTCGCGTGTCGTCGCCGTCCCCTCGCCGGCGTCCGGAAGCCAAAGCCGGCCCACCCGCCGCGGGCAACAGCAGCCTTTGCACATCGGCGAAGGTCAAACGCCCGCCGCGACGCACCGCGTCGTGATAAATGCGTTCGTATCCACGAAGCACGGCAAAAAGTCCGCGCGTCATCTCGAGCCTGCGCTGGAGCTCGGCGCCGACGATCGCCTCGACAATTCCCACCAGCGCCCGACAGGCCTCGGGCGTCAGCCCAACCTTGCGTCGCTCGACGGTCAGATCCGCCCGCCCCGCCCGCAGATCGTCCCAAACCTTGAAGGCATTCTTCAGCAAATACTCCACCGCAGACGGCAAGGGCGCTCCCGCGCTCCACTCCGGAAGCTGCACGAAAAAGGCTTCGAGCCGCGTTTTCTGAAGGTCATTGAGGGCCGCCCACGGCAAGGCCGCCCGCAACGCCTTCTCCGCCTCGCTTCGCCGGGTTTTTTCGTCGCCGCCCGCCCCCCCCGCAAACCAAGCGGCGCCCGCGGGCCAGATTTTCGCCGCCTCTCCCCACACGGCCGCCTTGGGCGCCGCCAGGAAAATCTCCGCGTTTCCGTCGAGAAACGAATCCAAGCGCCGCCCCAGCTGTTTTTCCTCCAGCCCGAAAGTCGCCCGCTTGAAGGCCTCGATAAACTCGCGCTGGCTGGCGTCCGGCTCGCCGGACGCGGTGAAGAGCGAGCGCAGCACACGGCGACGTTCGCGTCGCGCCGAGTGTTCCTGGAGAATTTCGAAATCGCCGCTCAATCCGAGCTCCAGGGGAAAGCTGCGCACGATTCGTGCAAAAAAACCGTCGAGGGTTCCGAGACTGAGACGCGGCATCGCGTCCACCACCGAACGCAGCATTTTTAGGAAATCGGCGGACCCCAGTCCCGGCGCCTCGATCGACGCGGCCAAGCGCCCCGCCGCCGCCGGGTCGCTCGCCGCGCGCGCAAGTTTGTTGAGAATTTCGTCGAAGAACTCGCCTGCCGCTTTACGCGTAAAGGTCAGCGCCACGATCCGCTCGGGGGCTGCGCCGCGGGCTAGCAGCGCGACAAAGCGGTTGGTCAAAGCGTACGTCTTCCCCGAACCCGCGGAGGCAAGAATCATCGTGTGCCGAAGGGGTGTCATGGGAAGAGATGCCCGACCGTTCCGATGGAGGGACCCGCACCGTCGAGTCCGGTTCGGAAGGTCGGTTTGAAGCCCAAAAGGAACCGACCTGTGCGGTTTCTCTCCGTTCGTCTTCCGCCCGATGGAGGGCCACGCTCCGCCGTGGCCGGGACTTTCCGAACTCGAGCACGGTAAAGCGTTGCCGTGAACCCACGCGACCTTGGCAGCGCGCACGCGCGCAATCCCGGCCTCGACGGAGCGAGGCCCTCCATCGGAGCATGGGCGAGGAGAAAACGGCTGCACCCTGTATCTGCACATCTCATACCGACACCCCTGCCGCTTTCGCCAACCGTACGGCGGATTCCGGATCGACGCTGGCGGCCGCCCCGTGGTGGAACAATTCGGCCCACTCGTCGTTCTCCGCGTCCGCCTCCGCCGGCGGCCAGAAACGTCCCTGGCCGATCGCACCCACCACGCCCTCGGCACAGCGTTCGGCGGCGGATTGCAGGTCGGGCGTGAGGTCGGCCCAGATCTCCAGCGCCGTCTCGCCGGCCGCCTTGGGCAGATTGAAATAGCCGCATTCGATCCCGTCCCCGAATTCCGCCGCCATTGCGCGGCGATAGAGGGGCAACTGCAGGTCGATCCACACGCGTTCCTTGTTCCCGATGCGAACCCGCTGCCAGGGCTCGCGGGCGTCGTCCGCCGGGCGGAACGTCCGCAAATGGGCAGCCTGGGCGGCCGACGGCGTATCCGCCGTTTTGTAGTCGATCACGCGTGTGCGGGCGGGATCGCTTTCGTGACGGTCCACCCGGTCGATCGTCCCGCTTACCGCGAGACCGCCGAGGGGAAGTTCGAATTTCCACTCGACGCGGTCGATCCGCCAGCCCGCCGCCCGCTCGCGCGCCTCGACCTCCGCCACTTTGCGCAGTCGTTGACGCGCCGACTCGAACTGCACCAGTAGCGGCAAGGTCAAGAGATCGCCATACCGTCGCCGCGCCGCCCGCTCGAAGTGACCGAGCAAGAAGTCGCGGAGTCGCTCAGCGTCGGTGCAGGCGCGCACGTCAGGATCGGCCAGACGCTGCAGCGTGGCGTGCAACAGGGTGCCGAAATCGCGGGCGTCGAGCTCCGCCTTGTCGGGCTCGACGCGTTTCATGCGGAGGGCGTGCTTCAGATAAAAACGAAAGGGACACGCCAGCCAATCGCGTAGGGCAGTGACCGATACGCGCGTCGGCGGGGCGACCTCGCGGGGGCGCAGGCGCCAGGCGCGCGTCCAGGGCAGGCTGGCCTGCACCGCCCCGACTTCGCGGAACAACCACGCGACCCGGCGCGGAAGCTCCTCGTCGGGACAACGCAGCAGCAAACGCGAGGGCCGGAGCGGGTCGCCGTTGGCGGAGGCCTTGCCGACAAGGACATCCAGACGTCCGGCTCCGCCCGTGCGCGACGCGTCCAGGGCCTGCAAGAGATAGGCATCCCGGGCAAAACGCGCCGCATTCGTCTTCAACCCGATGCGGGCCCGGAGGGTCTCCGGCAGAAACGCATCGCCCACGACCGCTTCCGGCACGCGCCCGTCGTTCAATCCGGCGACCACGAGGTGGGGCGCATCGTCCCAGAGCAATTCAAGCCAACCGTTCAGCTCCACCGCACCGGACGGTTTATCCGCAAACCGTATCCGCTCGCCGTAGAGCGCGAGTGTGAATTCCCACGCCTCGCCGAGCGACAGCTTCAAGCTGCGGAATTTACTCAGAGCGGCCCCGGTATCGCGCAACGTTTCCGTCCAAACCTCCACCGCCTCGAAGAACAGAGAGCCCGTTTCCAATCTTCGATCCGCAAAGACCAGTTGCAGCACATCCACCGCGCTGGCCGGGAAAGCGCCCGCGACCAGGAGATCCCGCAGACGGGCCGCAGCACTTAAACCGACGAGCGCCCGCTCCGCGTGTTTCGGATGGGCCTGCGCATGGTCGATCGCCACCGCCAGCGTAGGCGGGAGATGGTTTTCGCCGAGGGTATCCAATTCGCCGAGCAGACGGGCGACGGAAAAATCCGCAGCGCCTCCGCCTCCGCCTCCGATCCAAGCGAGCACGTCGGGACAACGCAGCACTGCCCGGGTCGCATCCCAACTCGCGGTTCGCGCGAGGTCTGCCAGCGCCGCGAGCAACGCGTAAAGCCCTTCCAACTTCCACGGGCGACCGGCCGGATTGTAGGCGGAGACGCCGGCACGAGCGAGGTCGTGCTCGAGCGGCGGCAGCACGTCGGCATCGGCTACTCCCACGCCGAGAATCCCTTCGGGGTCCTTGAGCCCGCGGGCAATGCCCACCACCCAAGCCGCCTGCGCCTCGGGGTCGGCGCAAACGTGAACGCGTTTCTCGAAATCGGGCCAGGCGAGGAAACGCTGCGACCAGACGTCGGGTCGTGGGCGTCCCCATTCGTCGAAAAGCGCGTCACGCGACTCCTCTGTCGGACCATAGATCACGACGTCGAGCGGAACATGCGCGGCGTGTCGCGCGAAAATCTGCACCGCCAGCGGCAATGGATCGGGCGTCGCGAGAAGAACGATCCGCTCGACCCCGGGAGGCAATTCCGGTGCGGCGGCAAAACGCACTTGCGCCTGCTGGGGAGGCTGCAGGTGACGCGCTTCCAGACAGGCATCCGCCAACCCCGCCAACCTGGCGAGTTGCGTCCACCGCTCGGCTTCGGGGAATTCCTCCTGGCCGGATGCGACGCGGGCGGGAACGTCTGCGATCGTCAGGCCCGCTTCGCCCAACGTGCCCTGTAGCCGGACCAACTGGCTCGCGAGCTCCCGCGCCCACGTAAAGGAACGCGTCGGCGGCTCGACAGGAAATACCGCGCGGTAGTCGCTCAAGTCGATCGTTTGCAGCGCCTCGACCCATGCCAACTGCTGCTCGGCGCGACTCGCGACCGGAACCGCCACTGGACCGAGGGTGGCAATGGTTTCGGGAAGCACCACGCGGGGAGGAAAGACCGCCTGTCCGGCTTCGGAAGCGAACGCCGCCAACGCCTCCCGCAGCCTCCGTCCAGACTGGCGCGTGGGAACGACGACGAGCCAAGTGCTTAAATCGAGGGGGCCCTCGCCTTTCCATCCAAACGCCAGCCAGCGTGCGGCCGACCGCGGCAGGGGTTCGAGCCACGAAAGCACGTGCCAATGGATCTCGGGGACCGCGAAGTCGAATTGGAGGGTATCACGGTCTTTCGCCACGGCCGCTACGGTTTGGAGCCCGTGCTCAGAAGCCAGCGAAAATCGCGGGAAGCCGACTTACTCTCCTTCCGTTGGAGGGCCTCGCTCTGCGTCGAGGCCGGGTTTGCGCGTCCGCGAGCTGCCAATGCCGCGTCTCTTTGCTGTCGAGCTAAGGTTATCGGTCTCGGCAGATCCCGGCCACGAGGGACCGTGGCCCATAAGGGGGTGGTCGGCTTGACAGCGGGTCACCACCACCCCCGCTCGGCGGCGGCGCGCAGAGCGTCCTCCAGCGGAGGCAGAGTCGGATGCCAGAGTCTTTCCCATTCGAGGCTGACCACACCGGCGAACTCGCCGCGCAACGCCGCCATCAGCGGGCCTGCCGGGAACTCGCCTCCACCCGGCAGGGTATACGAAAAGGGGTGCCGCGCGCTTGGGATCGAGACGCTGTCTTTCACATGGACATGCACAATCGCGCCGGCCACCCGCGCCCAGGTGGTCAGCGGATCCTCCCTTCCCTTTTTCCACGTGTGGTGGCTGTCCCAGAGGATCGCAGTTCCGGGCGCGGCCTCCACAAATCGCGCGATCGCGGACCCCTTAAAGAGCGCATCGTGCGTTTCCACCATCAGATCCGTCGTCAGCCGCCGCCGCGACCGCTCCGCCCGCCACCAACGAACGGTCGCGACCGCCTCAGCCAGCTCGCCCTCGTCTGCCGATTTGCCTCCATCGAACACCCTCAACCAGCGCACGCCCAGAGCCTCCGCCCAAGGCACAAAGTCCAAAAACGCCTCTCGCTCCTTCGCTGTCGCCCCAATCAGCCGAAACGAGGTGCCCAAGGCCGCTATCCGGATTCGCCTCATCCCTGCGCTCCCCTCGTCCAGCTTCTCGGCCATCGCTTCCGGCGAACCATATGTCGCCGCAAAGTAGGCCGGAAGATCCACCGTGCCCGCGAGCGCCCTGATTTCCAGTGCGTCCAAACCGAACCGCTCCGCCAGCGCGAAGCATTCCTCGAGGTTCGCCTGGGGGCAACCGAGGGTGGAAAAGGCGCGCAAATACGACATTGGACGAAGGATTGCATTGTTTTCTCCAGCGAGTGAACTCCCTTTCCGCTTGCCGCTCCCGAAAAGAAGGCGAAACCATCTAGCGCCCGTTGCCGTGGCTGGGGACCGGCCCTGCGCCGCTCCCCGCTTGCTTCCCCATCACCCTTCCTTCAATCCCCAACACCCGTCCTCTTTTCTTTATGCCGAGACCTGTCACCCTCTTCACCGGTCAATGGGCCGATCTCCCCCTCGAAAAGCTCGCCCCGCTCGCGAAGAGCATGGGCTACGACGGTGTCGAACTCGCCTGCTGGGGCGACCACTTCGACGTGGACGCTGCCGCTTCTTCGAAAAAATACCTCCAGGAAAAGTGGGCACTGCTGCAGGACCATGGCCTGACCACCTACGCCCTTTCCAATCATCTCGTCGGCCAAGCCGTCTGCGACTTGATCGACGAGCGCCACAAATCGATCCTCTCGCCCGCCATTTGGGGGGACGGCGATCCCGAGGGTGTGCGCAAGCGGGCCGCCAAACAAATGATCCTCACGGGCAAGGTCGCCCGCGCCTTCTTTGACGCCAAGCCCGGCCGCCAGGGCGTCGACGATTATCCGGCGGTGGTCAACGGCTTCACCGGCTCCTCGATCTGGCACTCGCTCTACGCCTTCCCGCCGACGTCGCAGGCGTTCTGGGACAAGGGGTACGCGGATTTCGGCAAACGCTGGACGCCTATCTTGGACGCATTCGACAAAGTAAACGTGAACTTCGCCCTCGAAGTGCATCCGACGGAAATCGCCTTCGACATCGTCTCCGCCGAACGGGCGGTCGCCGCGGTCGGGGGACACAAACGTTTCGGTTTCAACTACGACCCGTCGCACCTCGGCTACCAGGGCGTCGACTACGTTAAATTCATCCGCACCTTCGGCCCACGGATTTTCCACGCCCACATGAAGGACGTCTGGTGGGGCCATGGCGACGGCAGCATCGGTGTCTTCGGCGGCCATTCCAACTTCGGCGACGCGCGTCGGTTCTGGGACTTCCGTTCGTTGGGACACGGCGACATCGAATTCGAAGACGTGATCGTCGCCCTCAATGACGTCGCTTACCGCGGGCCGTTGTCGGTCGAGTGGGAAGACATTCGCATGGACCGCGTGCACGGTGCGACCGAAGCGGCGGCCTTCGTGCGCAAGGTCGACTTCCCACCGAGCGCGGTCGCGTTCGACGCCGCCTTCGACAAAAAAAATCGGTAATCCCGTTCACCCATTATGAGCATCAAAGTAGGCATCATCGGCGCAGGCGGCATGCTGCGTTATCACGCCGCGGGCTTCCGTGCGGCCGGCGCAGAAATCGTCGCCGTCGCCGACGCCAATCTCGAGGCCGCCAAGCGGGCCTCCGACAGGGAAAAAATCCCCCTGCACTTCGGCGAGGTCGCCGAGCTCCTGAAGCTGCCCGGTCTCGACGCCGTCTCGGTGATCGTTCCGAACAAGTACCATGCACCGATCGCGCTGCAGGCACTCAAGGCGGGCAAACATGTCTTCTGCGAAAAGCCCCCGGCGATGACCGCGAAGGAGGCGGTGGCGATGCAGACGGCAGCCAAGACGGCCAAGAAGACGTTGATGTTCAACTTCAACAACCGCGCACGGCCCGAATCGTATGCGATGATGGACTACATCAAGCAGGGCGCAGTCGGTCGGATCAACTCCGCCCAGGCCAAGTGGATTCGCCGCACCGGCATTCCCGGTTTCGGCGGCTGGTTCACGACGAAAGCGCTCTCCGGGGGCGGTCCGTTGATCGACTTGCTCCACATGCTCGACCTGTCGTTGTACTTCATGGATTACCCCGAGCCCGAGTGGGTTCTGGCGCAAACCTTTAACGACTTCATTCAGGACAAGGCTTTCAAGGGCCCGTGGGGCATCCCCGACGTTGCCAAGGGTGTGACCGACGTGGAAAACGCCTGTCACGGCATGATCAAGTTCAAGACCGGCCAGATCGTCTCCCTGCAAATCTCCTGGGCGGAGATGGTCAAACGCGAAGAAGTCTCGGTCGCCTTCCAAGGCACCAAGGGCGGCGGTCTCGTGCAGCGCCTCTTCGGTATCGATGGGATGGAAAACACCGCGATCGACGCCTGCGAGTTGTACACCCAGGAAAACGGCCGTTCGGTCAACCGCTCGGTGGCGGTCCCCGCCGACGAAACGATGGGGCGCACCCGCTCCGCGGCGAATTTCGTCGCGACGATCGAGGGAACCGAAGCCCCCTTGAACACCCCGGATCAGGCGGTCGCGCTGATGAAGATCATCGACGCCACCTACAAGTCCGCCTCCACCGGAAAACCCGTTAAAATCTAGCCCTGTCCGTTTCGTTCGGCTTCTCCCTTCACTTCTTTTCGCAGCAATGAATCTCAATCGAAAACTTCGCATGGGCATGGTCGGTGGCGGACGCGGCGCTTTTATTGGCGCCGTTCACCGCATGGCCGCCGCGCTCGACGGTAAAATCGAACTCATCGCGGGATGCTTCTCCGGCGATCCCGAAAAATCGCGGCTCTCCGGGGCGGATTTTCATCTGAATCCCAGCCGGGTCTATGGGACCTACGAAGAGATGGTGAAGGCGGAGCGCGCGCTTCCGCCCGGAGATTGCGTCGATTTCGTCTCGATCGTCACGCGCA
>Ga0105044_10000805_pt1 | contig 40064 bp, 41 predicted proteins | sample MAT01_FD_78092 | JGI IMG/M metagenome (GOLD analysis project Ga0105044, IMG submission 78092) | Freshwater microbial communities from Lake Fryxell liftoff mats and glacier meltwater in Antarctica - MAT-01 | ecosystem: Environmental > Aquatic > Freshwater > Ice > Liftoff microbial mat | place...
CAAGTGGTGATTCAGCATCGACTCCGTATTCTGGAACCATTCCAGTTTGGGAGCGCGTTTGTGGTAGTGGAACCAGCCAGCAAATAGGAACAAGGCTGCTAATACCAAGCCACCGATCGCAGTTACGTAAAGCTGGAAGGAGTTTGTGATCCCCCAGCCACGCCATACTTGAAACAAACCGGAGGTGATTTGAATCCCGTGGAAACCACCGCCAACATCAGCGTTTAAAATGTCTTGTCCAACAATTGGCCAAACGACTTGGGCACTAGGCTTAACGTTCAAAGGGTCGGTTAGCCAAGCTTCGTAGTTAGAAAACTTCGCGCCGTGAAAAATCATCCCGCTCAACCAAATCATCACTATGGCTAAGTGGCCAAAGTGGGCTGAGAATATCTTGCGGGAGATATCTTCTAAATCGCTTGTATGCGTATCAAAATCATGGGCGAGTGCGTGCAGGTTCCAAATCCAGGTGGTGGTTTTTGGACCTCTGGCTAAGGTTCTGTCATAATGTCCAGGTTTTGCCCATACCTCAAATGAGGTAGGAACCGGGTCATTATCGACGATTACTCTTACCTTTTTCTCCTCTCGCTCTGGAGGACTTATTGTCATTTGACCTCCTCTCTTGATAAGGAATGAGGAATCATATATACCACAAAGTTAACCATTACCGCATACTCCAGAATTTTACTAAAGCCGCGATGAAGACCCGATGTGGATAGTTGTTTCTGGTTGAATTATAGAGTCTTCACTTGTACATTGGTGGAGATATTTTAACAATAATTCAAACTTGCTCAAATCTTGCTGGAATTCCTGCCTGATCTGGCTTTTAACTTAAAACTATTTGCTCAAAAGTCAATAGATTATCCATTTAATTTACAAAGAATAACAATTCTTAAAATTTGTCGTTTGGCTGTATGTAGCCGATGTTCCAACTTTTACTGCTGTTATTCGTGAATATTTGTATCATGTTTCAATTTTTGCAAGTAAAAAGCTGTAAACAATATGACTTATTTTAAAATCTCCTGAGATAAACATCAGAAACTTATGGGATGTGAGGCAGATTTCACCTTTTAGGCTAGAAACAGCTATAGTTCCAGATGGACAGTTTGAGCCAAAATAATCTGTCAATTGTCGAAGACTATATACTGGGTGCAACGCATGAACTCGTGGCTGAAGAAGGTCTTAGAAAAGCTCCTCCCTGAGAGGTTTCTGATTTTCAGGTGGGTAATGATATTGGTGTTGGTATGTAGCTTAAGCAGTTGTGGCGAGAAAGTCGCAAGCCAGGAGATATCTATTGGCCATAGAGAAAACTCTCCACAGATTTCTCAAGTTTCAAAGCAATTTGCGGAAGTTTCTCCACCAAATGTTATTCAAGAACTGCGGCCAATTTTGGAATTTTATCAGCCACAGGTGATAATTGTTACTCCACAACCTGATGAAGTTCTCCAAGATAACAAAGTCACAGCCAGCTTTCAGGTTAAGGATCTACCAATATTTAAAGACCCGCAATTGCAATTGGGGCCACATCTACACGTAATTCTGGATAATCAACCTTATATACCGATTTACGACCTGAATCAGCCCTTGGCTTTGCCAGATTTGTCGCCAGGTACTCATACCCTCCGCGTCTTTGCCTCTCGTCCTTGGCATGAAAGCTTTAAAAATGAAGGTGCTTATGCCCAGACAACATTTCACGTCTTCACCAAAACCGACGACAATAATCCAAATTCCAACTTACCTCTGCTAACCTATAGCCGTCCTCAAAGCAGCTATGGAGCAGAACCAATCTTACTCGACTTTTACCTAACTAATGCCCCCTTACATCTTGGCGGCAAGGAAAAGGCTGACGAATTTAGTGATTGGCGCATCCGCGTCACAATCAATAATGAAAGCTTTATTTTCGATCGCTGGCAAGCAGTTTACCTCAAGGGGTTTAAACCTGGGAAAAACTGGATAAAACTGGAATTTCTCGATAACCAGGGAAATCCTGTTAAAAATGCCTTTAATACTACAGTTAGACTGATTGACTATCAGCCAAAGGGTAAAGACACTCTGGCGAGAATTACCAGAGGAGAACTCACAGCAGATGAGGTGCGTGGCATTGTAGACCCGAATTATAAATTTACATCTACAACACCCACGCCGTCCGCTGAAAAAACCCCCCAAATCCAACCAAAGGTAGAAAAACAGCGCATTCCTGAAACTGAAGTTCCAGAAGTTTCTAAAACAAAGCAAATCTTGCCAAAACAACCAAAATTGGAAGTTCCAAAGGCTGCACCATCTCCCAGCTTGTCCCCGACGCTACCAGAAATTATTGAATCTCCCGCCCCAGAACCACAGCCAGAGATAACGCCGTTACCTGAAAAAGCGCCTCAGCCAACAAAACCAAGATTGGGCGGATTTTTCAACCGTCGGGCAGATAAGATGTCCAGACCACAAGCACCAGTTGTGCCATCTTCTAATTTGCCACCTATGTTGCCAGAGATTATTGAGTCTCCAGCAGCAGAAACTAAACCAGAATTACAGCCAGAGGTAACACCAACTCCTGAATCAACGCCGTTACTCGAAAAAGGAGAAGTGAAATAACTCAGTTTTCTTCATCTTCATGGGACTCAGTAATATAGAAGGCACAAAATTGTTGCTTTTGATGAACAACCAGGGAATTCTAAGTAAGGATTGACTCTTATTGCTTACTTAGGATTACTATGGCTTCCCAAACTCAAGGTTTAGATTCTGTGCCAGTTTCCGGTGATATTGCTGTCGGACAATCGAGCCGAAAAGGGTGGTTTATACGAGTTACCAATGGTTTGAGTATTGGTAATAAGATTAAATGTGGCTATGCTCTTGCCCTCAGTGCTGGAATTTTAGGAACTACGATTGGGTTAATCTTTGGAGACTACTATCAAGGACAGGCGTTGCAGCAGCAACAAAACGCTTTTAAGGAAATCAATTTGCTTCATCGCCTCCAGACAGGTATCCTCCAAACTCGGGCGCACCAACAGCAACTTATTCCCTTGGCCGCGACTCCAGACTTATACAGGGAGGAATATCAACATATTATTGTGCATATAGCTGAAATTGAGCGGTTTTTGCCTGAAATCCAAGCCTATATTAAAACTGCCGATTATGCGAAGGAAAAGCACGATGAAAATATTCCCCTGCTTCTAACAACTTATGATGGTGTATCAGAAGCTTATATTCAGCAACTTGAGGAGCTATTTAAGCAAATTGATCTATCGCCTTTAACTGACAATAAAATTGCGATCGCCCAACAAAAACTCTTAAAGTTTACTAACAGTGAGTTAGCACTTAAGTTTGACGGTATCTCCGATGAACTGGTCACTGTAATTAATGCTTCTTATGACGACTTAAAGGCAGCAACGACGACGTTAAAGACAGCAGCACAAATACGAATTCAAATCATGGTTGCCAGCATCCTGTTGTCAGTGCTGATTGCGACTCTTTTAGCTTTGTTTACAAGTCGAACTATTACCTATCCCGTCGAAGTGCTGACGAATATGGCGCAGCGAGTCACCAAAGAATCTAATTTTGACCTGCAAGCACCTGTCATAACTACAGATGAAATTGGCATACTTGCTACTGCTTTTAACCAAGTTTTATACAGGGTTAAATGTTTACTGGAAGAACAACAAGCAGATGCCTTTCGTCAGCAGCAAATGCAAGAAGCCCAATTACTCCAAAGTGAAAAAATGTCTAGTTTAGGACGAATGGTAGCTGGCATTGCTCACGAAATTAATAATCCGGTAAATTTTATCTACGGCAATTTAGATCCGGCTGTTCAACACGTAGACGATTTATTAGCATTGCTACAAATCTATCGCCAAGAAGTGCCTAATTCACCTCTAGCAGTGGAAGCCTACGCTACCGAAATTGATGCGGAATTTGTGGAAGAAGATTTACCCAAACTTTTGCAGTCGATGAAATTTGGTGCTGATCGCGTGCGGCAAATTGTCTTAAGCTTGAAAAACTTCTCTCGCCTAGATGAAGCAGAAGCTCATCCAGTCAATCTGCACGAATGCATTGAGAGTACGCTGCTCATCCTCAGTAGCCGCATTAAAAAGGGGATTACAATTGAGCGGTTGTACGGTGATATTCCCAGTATTGAAGGTTTTGCTAGCTCGCTTTATCAAGTGTTCATGAACATTATCAACAATGCTCTTGATGCATTCGAGGAACAGGATAACACTCAAGACTACCGACGAATTACGATCGCTACTGAACTTCAAGATAAAAACTGGGTAGTTGTCCGCATTGCTGATAACGGTTCTGGGATTCCCGCTGATGTTCAAGAAAGAATTTTTGAGATGTTCTTTACTACCAAACCAAGAGGCGTTGGCACTGGTATGGGACTTTCGATTAGTTATCAGATTGTAGTCGAGAAACATGGAGGACGACTAATATGCAAATCTGAGGTAGGTAATGGTACAGAATTTATCATTTCTCTCCCCATTCAAAAGCAGCATTTACCCAAAGATACTTAACTGCAACTTTTGCGCTAAAGCCTCGACGAAGACAAGCCCTGCTACTGGATTTCCGATATTATCCAAGGCTGGACTGTAGCAAGCGATCGCTCCCTCTCCTGGTACTATTGCTAAAAGTCCACCACCAATCCCTGATTTCATCGGTAGACCAATCTTGACTGCAAACTCGGCAGAAGCTTCATATAATCCACAAGTTAACATTACAGCGTTGACAATCCGGCGGTTTTGTGCTGATAAATAGTTGTTTTCACAAGCTAGGAGTTTTCCCAGCAGGGCTAAATCTTCAACTCGCCCACATAAACAGCATATTTGCTCGTAGGTGTCAAGTGCGGTTTCAAGATTTTTTAGATGTCCGATTTCGGTAAGATAATTAGCGATCGCTTGATTGGCTTTTGAGCGTGTCAATCGCACTGAAGCCAGCATTACCTCATCTAAATGTAGTTGACAACCTGCTAATTGATTCAGCCATTGACAAAATAGAAGAGTACGTTCATTAGCGTTCTTTCCCGGTAATTTATCCGCCAGGGTAATTGCTCCACTATTAATCATCGGATTGCGGGGGTGTCCGCGATCGGCAATGAGTTGTTCTAAAGAATTGAAGGGTGCATCCGATGGTTCAACCCCAACCCACCCAAAAACTGTTTCTGCGCCAAAATGTTCTAGCAGATAAAGTAGAGAAAATGGTTTAATGGCACTCATCAAGGGGAATATACAAGCGGTATCCCCAAAGCTGATAGTTTGCCCGGATTTATAGCAGATGTGAACTGCAAACCAACCAGGATCAGCTAAAGCTAATTGCGGGATGCGATCGCAAACTCGTCCTTCTTCAGCCTGGATTTTAGCCTGTTGTACCCAAGCTGAAAACTCTGTAGTAGTTAATTTTTCAAGTCCTTTCAAAAGTGGTACACGCTCAAATTATTTCTAGTTTATGTAGTTATTTATTAGCAGATTGATAGCGAACTTGCAATTTCACAATCGCACTTTTTAGCTTTAAAGTTGTTGGCGTTTTAACTCTTGTATCAATACTTGGCAAAGCTTGCTAGCTTCTCTTGCCTGTTGTTTAAACTCTTTGGCTTGATCGTGATTAGTTAAATACACTTCAGATGCTTTTTGCCTGAGTTCAACAGCTTGTTTACTAAGTTCCTTGATACGAGTCTCTAATTCTTCAATTGTTTTCATTTTTTGGTATAAACATTCTCTAAGAGCAAAGTATACTTTATGATTCCCCGTGTAAGAGCGCCAGAATTACCACAAAATTACTCTTGGCTCAATACCGATAAACCCTTGTCTATTAAGCAACTTAAAGGTAGAGTTATAATTTTAGACTTTTGGACATACTGCTGTATTAATTGTCTGCATATTCTGCCAAACCTGAAATATTTAGAACAGAAATATAAAGATAGCCTGACTGTTATCGGCGTTCACTCTGCCAAATTTGACAACGAAAAAGAAATAGAAAACATTCGTCAAGCTATCCTCCGCTACGACATCGAACATCCAGTTTTAGTTGACGACGGCTTTCGAGTTTGGGAAGAGTATGCTGTGCGCGCTTGGCCTACCTTGATAATTATCGACCCAGAAGGTTATGTGATTGCCCAGGTTTCTGGGGAAGGAAACCGTGATGCTTTAGACGAGTTGATTCAAAAGTTAATTCAGCAACACGAAGAGAAAGGCACAATTAATTTTCAAGAATTTAGCTTGACTTTAGAAAAACAGCGTCAACCATTAATTACACCCCTAGCTTTTCCTGGTAAAGTCTTAGCTACTCCAATGGGTTTGTTCATTGCTGACTCTGGACATCACCGCCTAGTCATGAGTAACTTTGACGGGGAAATTTTGCACTTGATTGGTACTGGAAAATCTGGCTTAATTGATGGTGCTTTTAACGAAGTACAGTTTTTTGCACCACAGGGAATGGCATTTGATGCTGAAAATCAGATTCTTTATGTTGCTGATACAGAAAATCATGCCCTGCGGCGAGTTGACCTGAAGCGCCAAGTAGTGGAAACTATTGCAGGAACTGGTGAACAAAGCCGCAATATCCGTCCTCGTGGCGGTTCTGGTTTAGAAACCGCGCTAAATTCCCCTTGGGATTTAGTGAAAGTGGGAAATACCTTGTTTATTGCAATGGCTGGGACGCATCAAATTTGGCAAATGGATTTAGAAACTGACATTGTTAAAACCTATGCTGGTATTGGTGCAGAAGCTTGTGTTGATGGTTCACTTACTGAATCTGCCTTTGCTCAACCTAGTGGTATTACTACCGATGGAAAAGAATTATACATTGCTGACAGTGAAGTTAGCTCAATTCGGGGCGTGGGAATTGTAGAACCTTATCAAGTGCGAACAGTTTGCGGTAGTGGAGGTTTATTTGGCTTTGGCGACGTTGATGGACAAGGTGAAGATGTCCGTTTACAGCACTGTTTAGGAGTGGAATACGCCCAGAATTATCTTTGGGTGGCGGACACTTATAACCATAAAATTAAATTAGTTAGTTCCAGTGGCAATTGTCAAACAGTTTTGGGAGATGGTTCTGCTGGGTTACAAAATGGTCAAGGTAAAAATACTCGGTTTTTTGAACCTTCGGGATTGAGTGCTATGAGTTCATATCTATATATTGCTGATACTAATAACCATGCCATCCGCCGCGTAGATTTGGAGACTTTTGAGGTGACAACGCTAGAGTTTCTTGGGTTATGTGCGCCAGATGTTTGTATTCCGCCTAATTTATAAGATGATTACCTCACGCAGAGGCGCAGAGACGCAGAGTTTTTCTTTTCACCTCTGCGTGATGATTTTAAAGAATAATGTTGTATGGCGATTATCTTTAGCTGCTTGAATAGCAGTATTATCACTGAATTGATGTTAACAATTGCGGATTAAAATAGTTGGTTAGTTTAAAATATCATGCGAAGATTTTCTAATTTACATTAACTACTAGGATTAACATGAACAAAATATGCCAAATATTAGACTTTAATGCTGATGTTTTGTTATTTAATAACGATACATATATTGTTAGCAGATTCAAAGAATTGATATCTCAAAATTTTAGACAGAAATTTTATGTAAAATTAGATCATTCTCATGTCAGTGTTTCAGGAAGTTTTCAAAAGTTATGCATAAACGAAATAAATTTTCCAGTTGAAGATATCATATGGCAATCTTCTAGTAAAGGCATAAACTGTAAAGTTTTAAAAGTTGGTTCTACAGACTGGCAAGCAGGGAAACTCAGAATAAAAGCATCTATAGAAATTATTCCTCCATTAACTCATAGGGAAGTTGAAAACTGAACATTACTGTAGTGTTAGAATTTTATCCTGATAAACCTAATGAACCGGAATCGCCTTTAGATGATATTCGTAAAATGATACAAGCAACATGAATACTATTTTCCATATCACTCAACGCCAACAATGGGAACAAGCAAAAGATTTAGACAGCTATCGCGGTGATACGCTGGACACTGAAGGTTTTATCCACTGTTCAAAAGCAACGCAAATAGTCAAAGTTGCAAATAGATTTTTTTCTAATCAAAAAGAATTAGTGTTAATTTTTATTGACTCTGATAAAGTACAAGCTGAAATTCGTTATGAGGAGGCTGAGGTAGGCGAATTATTTCCTCATATTTATGGTGAGTTAAATGTTGATGCTGTGTATCAAGTGATTGATTTTGAAGCTGGGGAAAATGGGTTTTTTGAGTTACCGCAAGAAGTTATAAATTTAGAATAACGAACCGCAGAGGCGCGGAGGACACGGAGGAGGAAAGATGAGAAGAGAAGAGTTTGATGTGGGTGTGTATGTTGATCAAATGGCGTTATTGTTGGATTTACAGTTAAGAGACGAGTATCGTGATGGTGTAGTGGCAAATTTTGAGAGAATTAAAGCGATCGCACAACTAGTAAACTCTTTTCCATTACCAGAAGAAGTTGAAGCTGCACCAGTTTTTGAACCATGAATGACGCTGTATCAATAGCAACTGCTGTCCGTGAAGGTAAAGTTACCGCATTGGAAGTTACCAAAACTGCACTAGCACAAATTGCAGCGCGCGATCGTCAACTCAACTGTTTTACAGATGTAACTATTGAAACTGCTTTGCTGGATGCAGCACGCATTGATCGGGAAATTGCTCAAGGTAATAACCCTGGTTCCCTTGCTGGTGTGCCTTTTGCAGTGAAAAATCTCTTCGATATTGCTGGTTTAACAACTCTGGCGGGGTCGAAAATTAATGCGGAAAACCCAGCAGCTAGCCAAGATGCAACCGCAGTAGTCAAGCTGAAACAAGCGGGTGCTGTGCTAGTTGGCGCTTTGAATATGGATGAATACGCCTATGGCTTTGTGACGAAAAACTCCCATTACGGCGCTACTCACAACCCTCATGATTTACAACGAGTTGCTGGTGGTTCATCAGGTGGTTCGGCGGCGGCTGTTGCTGCTGGGTTGGTACCGTTGACGTTGGGTTCTGATACCAATGGTTCGATTCGCGTTCCGGCTGCTTTGTGTGGCGTTTTTGGTTTTAAACCAACCTACGGAAGATTATCTCGTGCTGGAGTAGCTTTATTCTCTAGCAGTTTTGACCACATCGGGTCTTTTGCGCTTTCGGTACAAGATATCGCTACGGTGTTTGATGTGCTTCAAGGAGAAGACGATCGCGATCCAATTTGTACAAAACGTCCTGCTGAATTGATTTTACCACAACTCAATCAAGATATCTCTGCAATCAGAATTGCCATTGCTGGTGATTATTTTACCAAAGGTGCAGAACCGGAAGCCTTAGCAGCAGTGCAGAAGGTAGCTGATGCTTTAGATATCATTGAATACGTGATAATACCAGAAGCACACCGCGCTCGTGCAGCAGCATTTGTGATTACAGCTAGTGAGGGTGCAAATCTGCATTTGGACAAATTGCAATCGCGTCCTCAAGATTTTGACATAGCTACACGCGATCGCTTTTTGGCTGGGGCGTTAATCCCTAGTAGCTGGTATCTGCAAGCACAACGCTTTAGAAGATGGTATAGCGATCGGATTCGAGAAGTGTTTCAAAATGTCGATGTAATTCTTGCCCCAACTACACCAATTTCTGCACCGCTAATTGGTCAACAAACTATGATTTTGGATGGTGAAGAAATTCTTGTCCGTCCTCATTTGGGTCTATTTACTCAACCGTTATCTTTTATCGGTTTACCCGTTTTATCAGTACCAATTCAGCGCCAAAATGCCTTACCTTTGGGTGTGCAATTGATCGCAGCACCATATAATGAAGCGTTAATTTTACGGATTGCAGCTGTATTAGAAGTGAAGGGTATAGTTTCAGCAGCAGTAGTATAGTTATGACAAAATTTGCAATATTTATTAATAGATATAGCAAAGCGATGTTTCCGACGGGCTGCGCCTACGCTCTTTTAGATTTTACATGGTGCGATCGCATCCACCGATGTATAAAAAAATGAGCGATTAACTCATCCGCAAAAACAACATATAATTCTCTGATTGTATAAAAATTGATACAAATTTTTATAATATCAATAAAAAATTTGATTGGACATACGTCTAATGATAGATAGATTTTATGGAAAAATAGTTTAGATTTGTAACAGGTTACACAGAACTAGGTAAAACACATGGCCAACATCATTGACACTGCCACTAACAATGGTTCTTTCAAGACACTAGTTGCAGCAATCCAAGCGGCTGGTCTGGTTGATACACTTCAAGGCCCTGGTCCATTCACAGTGTTTGCACCCACTGATGAAGCTTTTAACAAGCTTCCAGCAGGTACAGTAGACGCATTATTGAAAGATACTGCAAAGCTCAAGAAAATCTTGACCTATCATGTTGTCTCAGGCAAAGTATTGGCTGCTGATGTAGTTAAGCTAAAGACAGCTAAAACAGTTGAAGGTTCAGATGTAAAAATTGACGCTTCTAATGGCGTTAAAATAAATGATGCAACAGTTTCAACAGCAGATGTTGCTGCTGATAACGGTGTCATCCACGTCATTGACACAGTTTTGATTCCTGCATAAGAAAACCTCAGAATAGCGAATGCTATTTGTGGGGCGGCGACTATCTATAGTCGTTTCTTTATTACAGTCTGGTTGAATATTTTTTAGTAAATACCAGCTATCAATCAATAAATCCATCTAGACAGTATCTAGATGGATTTACTGTTTTATGCTTGTAAAGATGTTGCAAAGTAACATCTCTCTTAATTAGATATAATCAAATTTTTAGTTTTGCCAAACCCAAATAACGGATACCTTCGGGGGAAATGTCAAAACGGCAAGGTAAAACTTCTAAACCAAGAGCGATCGCATCCCGTAATAATTTACCATATATAGGATCTGTGCGATCGCCAGGAGAAAACTCAGTACAATCATTCCGATTGATAAAGTAAAACATTACTGCACGAGTTAGAGGTAGCAGCGCCATTAGTTCTCGTAAATGCTTTTGTCCTCTTGTAGTTTCTGTGTCAGGAAATAGGGCTAATCTCCCCTCAGAAAAAGTTGTATTTTTCACTTCTAAATAAATCGAGCGCTCCTCATCACTCCCCGTCAAGAAAAAATCCACTCGACTTTTTTTATCTAGTCCATAAACCACCTCGCTCCTGATTTGGCTGTAGTTACCCAATTCTGGGAAAAGATGTTTTGCTAAAGCTAGCTTTACCACCCGATTGGGCAAAAAAGTATTCACGCCTACCCAAGTCGGCTCGTTGTCATGTACTTGAATTAGTTCTAAAGTGTAAGCCAATTTGCGGTTAAGATTATCGCTTTTGGAAAGCTGTACCGCACTTTGGGGAGTCGATACTCCAGTCATTGGCCCTGTATTGGGACAGTGTGCTGTCACTATTTCGCCAGAAGTAAGTTGAACGTCAGCAAAAAACCGCTTGTAGCGTTTTAGCAAAATACCTGGATACAAAGGCGGGTAATGGTAAAGCCAATCAATCATTGTGACATACTCCTAATTTGAGTAACTTTGCATATCATAAAGTGTCAATTTTTGTAGTTAAATTTACAACATATTAATAATAAGTAGCATATACTAAGTATTATAAGCCTCCCATAAAAATCCGGGAGAATTTCAACGTGCAAGGAGGTAAATCCTATGCAAAAAGTGTGGACATCAACTGAATTAGAATATGCTTTTCTGTTTACTCTGAGAAAGGTAAATTCCATAAATCCAGAAGGTTTCAAGCCATTTTTTAATAATATGCCTATTGATCCTTATATCAAAGGCAACTATCGTTCGAGAAGATTATCTCGGTTCACAGTCTCTGGAAATCAGTTAATTAAATTGTCTCATGGTTACTTCTCTCAAACTAAAGAATATAATTCATTAGTGGGTGATGTAAAAAGAGAGTTTGCAGAATTAGATGATGCACTCATAGAACTTGATATTTTCAGAAATCTTGTTTTAGCATTTAGTGATTCTTGTAAACTTCATCCTGAAGCTGAAATCGGAGTTCATCAAATTAAAATTATTTGTTCGCCAGATAATTTAGGTAATCCAGCACCAGAAGGTATCCATCAAGATGGCACTGATTTTATTGGCATCTTCTCAGTAGCTAGAGATAATATTCAAGGTGGAGAAACGCATTTGTATACTGCCAAAAAAGAAAAGCCTGTGTTTAGCAAAGTTCTAAATCCTGGAGAACTCTTATTGGTGAATGACCATGAATTCTTCCACTTTGCCAATCCCATCAAACCACAAACTGATGCTCAAGGAAGTTGGGATGTTTTTGTACTAACTTCTCCCAGCTTGCTTTCGGAATAATTCTAGTTAACAGTAAATCTTTTATAATCTAAGAGATATGGGGAATTGAATTGAGTCATTTCCCCAGCTTTTTTATTTGGAAATAAATTTGTAATATTATAGTTTGCTCATGATCTCTGGTAGCTAGTCCAACATCTTCACAACTGGAAGCGTTGAATTCACGTTAAATTTATCAGGATTTACGCAAGTGCGATCGCCACAACTTCAACATATTTTCATGAAAAACATTTTTTAGCGCTCAAAGGTTAAAACTTCTAAGAAGTTGCCACTTCACCTTTGACATCAGAGTATTGTAACTTCAATAATGTTCTTAGGTAAAAATCCGTACTTGTATAGGATTCCTATTTGATTTTTGCTAAATACACTGAGAGCCAAAACCTGATCTGGCTAGCTCTCAGTCAGCTTGGCTTTTACAAATCAAATGGGATTGCTATATAAACTGACATTAATAGGGTTGCATTATGCTTTTCTCAAAGTCAACAACTAGCTTAAAAACTAACCAAAAAAATAATAAAATATACAGAACTTTTTGGACTCATTGTAACGTTGTGCTGCTCACTGGATCTTTAATCACTCTACCGATTTGTACATTGATAACTTTATCCTTATTATTGCCTTTATTCACTTCCATAGGAACCTCGCAATACGCTACATCGATTCCTTGGATAGATAATGCATCTGAATGTGAACATACTGGCAGAAACTGGCGCGATCGCAAGTGTTGGGATAATGAACACAGTGCTATGTTCTAATCTCGGTTTACCTTTCAGGACATCGGGAGTCCTGACGATATAATCTCTCCAATTTACTGGCATAATTTGCGCTCCTGTTTGTGACCAAATCTAAATCTACTGTAATTTGATAAAACAGGCTAAAAACCTGGGAATTAGATCAAAATGGATATGTAGCCTGTTGTTTGTTCAACCTTGAATCAACCTAACTTCGTGCGTAATCTGCAAGAAACTCACTTAAATCGTGCCCGCGCCAGTCTCAGACAAGCGCTGTCTTGGTATGGATATCTTCGCAAATCGGGACGGCTTTCATCTAACCTAGAATTGGCAGGTTTGGTGAAACCAGAATTAGAAATTTTGAACTCCACACTCAAAAAACTGGATTCTAACATTATTAGAATTGCCGCCTTTGGTTTGGTAAGTCGTGGCAAGTCGGCGGTGTTGAATGCCTTGCTGGGAGACAAGATTTTGCAAACTGGGCCTCTAAACGGTGTCACTCAATGGCCTCGTTCCGTGCGTTGGCAGCCCGGTGGTCAAGTGCTAGTAGAGTTAATTGATACCCCCGGATTAGATGAAATTGAGGGTGAGTCACGGGCAGACATGGCACGAGAAGTAGTGCATCAGGCGGATTTGATTTTGTTTGTCGTGTCTGGTGATATCACGCGCACTGAGTATCAGGCGCTGCTGGAATTGCGACAGTCACAAAAACCCCTGATTTTGGTGTTTAACAAGATAGATTTGTACCCAGATACAGACCAGGGAGCGATTTACCAAAATTTACAACAATTGGGTACTGGACATCACGCCACTTGCTCCACTTGGGGAAACCCCAAGACCGCAGTGGCTCCCCAAGCAAAGCCACTACTACCTGATGAAATTGTCATGGTGGCGGCAGAACCAGCAGCAATGGAAGTACGGGTTGAGTGGCCTGATGGTCGTGTCAGTTATGAATGGGAGACACCACTACCGCAAGTAGACGAATTAAAGCAGACAATTTTGAACATTCTCAATCGGGAAGGGCGATCGCTTCTGGCTTTAAATGCACTAATCCAAGCACGAAGTGCAGAAGCAGCGATCGCTCAAAAAACCATCGATTTGAGCGAACAACAAGCCGAAGATATCATCTGGCAGTTTACCAAATACAAAGCTTTGGCTGTCGGGTTAAATCCTATCGCCTTCTTAGATATCCTTGGTGGAACTGTTGCCGATTTGGCTCTAATTCGCGCTTTAGCTAGGTTGTATGGTTTGCCGATGACTAGCTATGAAGCCGGGAAAATTTTAAAAACGATTTTATTTAGTTCTGGTGGCTTACTGCTCTCAGAATTAGGCAGTAGTTTGCTGTTAGGTTTGGGCAAGAGTACAGCTGCAATAACCAGTGGCGATAATCCCACTAATATTACTGCTTTTGCTGGTAGTGCGATCGCTCAAGCTGGTATTGCTGGTTATGGTGCATACTCCGTTGGCAAAGCTGCCCAGGTATATCTCAAAAAAGGCTGCACTTGGGGACAGTTGGGCGCTAGCAGTGTCATTGAAGAAATTCTTTCTCAAGTTGACCAAAACACAATTCTGTATCGTCTGCGACAAGAATTAGGGATAAAGTATTGAGATTGACTTCTGACTCCTGACTTCTGACTTCACGTTTAACTTTTCCGTAAATCAGTTGTTGCTGATTGGGTTATTTGCTTAATTGCCTCTAAATCAAGCGGTGGTGTTTGACTTTCCATTTCCAACCATAAGAGATACTCAATATTTCCAGCAGGGCCAGTTATCGGCGACCAAGTTAAGCCTTTATATTTCCATCCTAATTCTTGAGCTGCTTGCAACACCTGGAAAATGGCATCAGCTTGGTCGTTTGGATCGCGCACAACGCCTTTTTTACCCACACGGGATCTGCCGACTTCAAACTGTGGCTTGACTAACAACACAGCTTCTCGGTTAGCTTGAGTTAGTTGCCACAAAGCAGGTAGAATTTTGGTCAAGGAAATAAACGATACATCCACCACCGCTAAATCAGGAATCGGGTCATTTTCGCCATACAACTCATCTGGTCGTAGTTGCCGTAAATTGGTACGTTCCCGCAAAATCACCCGCGAATCATTTCGCAACCGCCAGTCAACTTGTCCGTAACCGACATCAATGCCGTAAACTTGTTTTGCTCCAGCTTGCAAGAGACAATCAGTAAAACCACCAGTAGAAATCCCACCATCTAAACAAATGCGCTCTGCTACGGAAATGGCGAATACTGACAAAGCTTTGGAGAGTTTTTCACCGCCTCTAGAAACAAAAGGCGATCGCACCTTAATATTTATTTGAGCCGAAATATCAACTTCTGTACCAGGTTTATCAACTAACTGCTGATTAACAGTAACTTCCCCCGCCTGAATTAACCGCTGTGCCAAAGCGCGAGAAGAACACAAATTTAGCTCTACTAATAGTGTGTCGAGTCGCTGTTTAGCCAATTAGCTAGACTCTCCTGGTAAGATTAAAACCAAAGCACGATTGATAATTTCTTCGCGGTTAACCAGCTTTTCTAATTCTTCAGACTCATAACGACCTTCTTCTACTTCAAGCGTTGCTTCATCAATGGCATTTAAATAGGCTTCTGCTAAGATTTCTAACAATTCTTCTGGCGCGAGATAATAATCTCTAGCTTTACGCCGCTTATTTTCTCGCTGAATTTCCCGAACTGAATTCCGAATTGAAACTTCCCAAGAGCGAGTCGTGCGATTTTCAGCTTGTTGTTTAATCAGATGCAACAGCAAAATTACTGCATAGCTACGAATCGTCTTGATAATGTCATTTCGGCTCATTTCTGTTAATTCTTCCACTATCAGCAATGCTTCTTGAACATCGCCTTTAACAAGCAAGTCTTTGAGAGTTAATAATTCTTCCATAATCAGCGCCTCAAACATCGGCAACTTCTATTGTGACGGATTTGGAGCGATATCTACGATGGGCTACGCCTACGCAACTACATAAGATTATCCTTTAGACATCTCCAGAAATTAAATATGCGTTATGCAGAACCCTTGTAGAGACGCGAAATTTCGCGTCTCTACATTCATTATCGGAGATGTCTTTTGGGAATGCACAGAGTTTTTATCCGACATTCTGCACTTCAATTAGTAGTATAGTTAAACTACATTAAAAGAAACATCTACTCCTTAGCCCTCCTTTGCGAAGACAGAAGAGCTAAAGTTTTTAAACTTAGTACGATTTTACTAGATATTAGTTTTCTAATTGTTTGAGTTGTTGATAAATTTCATCAAGTGGTGATTCAGGTTCATCAGGACAAAATTCTAAAGCAAGTCTAACTTTTCCTTTTTTCCATCCCTGGGTACTAAATTGCAAAACTTCACAATTTAATCCTTGAGTATACAAATTTACTTCATCTTTCTCCTCTGCTCCAATATATTCCTTAATTGCTGTAATCAAATCACGGACTTTAAAAGTTTTAGCAATATTTAACTTATCAAAAGTGTCTGGTTGTATAGACACAACTTCATCGTGATTCAGTCTCTCGAATATATCTTCCATAAAAATCTCCTGTCACTAAATCTATAGTTTCCACACATTTAGCGGTTCATCCGAAATAAAAGGATGATTTTGTAGATTTAGTGCTGCCCAATATAAAGTTAATTTTTCAACTGGGGTTTTAACTCCACTATTCACAGAATCAGGACTTACGCAAACAATAGCCAAAACCCTGATTTTTAGGTAGGGGCAATTCATGAATTGCCCCTACAGCGTGATAGATGAGGTTTTTAGAAGAACCAACCGTAAGAATGCAAACCTTTACCCAAGAGATTCACACCGAGATAACAAACCCAGACAACGACAAGCCCAGTGGCGGCCAAAATTGCCGGACTACGCCCTTGCCAACCGCGAGTGATTCGAGAGTGAAGGTAGGCGGCGAAAACTAACCAAGTGATTAATGCCCAAGTTTCTTTGGGGTCCCAACTCCAGTAAGAACCCCACGCTTCGTTAGCCCAAACGCCACCGGCAATGATCCCAATTGTCAATAAGGGAAAACCTAATCCGATGACGCGATAACTAATGTTGTCGAGGGTTTCGGCAAGGCTAAGGCGCTGGGGTGAAAGGGCTTCAGCAAATGTTACGGCTTGAGACTCAGGGGCAGCTACTATATTCAAAACGGCGGTGTTACCGTTACTGTTGCCGTTGCTACTACTTTCAAAACGAGTAAAGCCGTTATTTTCGACAAGAGATGCTGATGGTTGAGAAACTAGCTCAGATGCTTTGTGCAAGCGGTAGCCGTTGCTGCGATAACCACCATTACCTACAGAACTGCCTTGCAGTTGGATGTCTTTACCGCGAGTCACAACTAAAAAAGCGATCGCTAATAACGAACCCACCATCAAAGCAGAATAACTCAACATCATGACGCTGACATGCATCATCAGCCAATTTGACTTTAAGGCAGGTACTAAGGGTTCTGACGCTTGCATCTGAGATGGTAGTGTCATAGTAGCAAAAGCAGCGATCGCCATTGCCACAGGAGCTGTCACAACTCCTACTAAGCGGCTACGGCTACTATTTTCGGCAATTAGATGGACAGTGGTAATTCCCCAGGTTAAGAAAAACAGAGATTCATACAGATTACTTAAAGGAAAATAACCAGCTTCTATCCATCGTGCCCCTAATAGAGTCGCCATGCATAAATTAGCGATCGCCATCCCACCTGTTCCCAAAGTGGCTAAATAAGGCAGATTTGGAAAAGCCGCTCCTACCCAATACACCAGCATTGTCAGGAATAATATGGCAAAGGAGGCATTGTCCAGCCAGTTCTGGAGTATAACCAGATTCATAAAGTGTTCTCTCCGTAAATGATTTAAAATATGGATACTGACTGTTCTGATCCTATCTCTTTAGAAGGTCATAGGACAGGTGAAACAGGAAATAGGGAATTTTCTTTCACCACTCCCTACTCCCTACTCCCCACTCCCCTATCTAAATTATGGTGTAGCAGAGTTGCTCTTACTGCTTTCTGGACTAGGCAAAGCAGTCGAGTTCCTAACTTTTTTGAGTGCTATAAAAATGTCGTAACGGTTACTACGACTATCGCTGACAGCAGATGTCATCCCAATTGAGCGCGTTGCAGCTAGCAAAGATTTTTGATTGGGAATTAGAGTGGGTAAAGGGAAATTTTTCACAGTCCGTTCCACATCCAAGAAAAATTGACCATTTGTCGGATTTGGTTCTGTAGGAACTGTTTGTTGGAAGGGAAGAGTATTAGCTAGTGTGTTGTTGGGTTTAGGAACAATTTTATCAGTAATGGGAGCGCCTACTACTAAAAAGGCGATATCTTCATCTAACCAGCCGTGGGTTGCAGTTAACGTACCATAGGGTGAAACCCAGTTTACAACGGGTACACCTGCAACTTTGCCCGATTGTACTTGGAACTGGTATTGACTTTTCATCACTTCATCAAGCTGTTTTAGGGATGCTTCGGCTGATTTGCGATTACTTCCCTGCACCATAAACACCAAACCCGCCAGAAAATCATCTGGTGAACCTTCTTTTGGAGTAGTCGGAATTAGTGATAAAGAAAACTCGCCTTTCATCCAACTGAGCAAATCCTGATCTAAATCGAGATCAGTAAGAGATTTTATACCACTTCTGATCTGTTCTGGCGCGATCGGCGAGAGGGGATTTCTCTGAGATGTCAAAACGTAGTCTCCCCACAACCTCTGTAAGTTACCGCCAGACAGCATCATCAAGGTTTCTGCTGGTACGAGGCTTTGCATTTTCCCAGCTTTGTTTTCCACCGTCAGCACACGTTGACTATTAGGGTTTAGCCAAGAAACGCCCTTTAAGCGAATTCCTTCTGGCTCTAAGATCATTGTTGCTGCTAAACCTTGGTTATTTTGCAGTTGAGCCAAAACTTGAGCAGGTAAAGGGCGGTTTGGAGAAGACGCGGCTATTTTGGCTGCTATTGGCACATTTAGATAAAACTGGGCAAAAGGTTGAGAGTTGGCAATTTTCGGGAAATTCTCCGCAAAACCCCCTGTTGTAGCTAAGGATGTTTTATTTTTGTAGGCATCAATTGCTCGTTCTGTGGCTTTGGGATTATCAGTTATGACTAAAAAACGCCCATCTAGTAATGCCGCCGAGAAGTTCTCTCCTGCTTGTCCCTGGTTTTGTTTAATGGCGATTCCTTGATAATTACGGTCAATCCATTTGCCTTGTTTAAAGGTTTTGAGTTGTGCCAAAATGGTTTTGGCGATTTCTGGGTTTTTCACTGGCAATACCATTACCATCGATTGCTGATCACTCGCAGCATCTTCATTGGTGGTAACTGGTTTAGGTACAGGTTTACTCGCTGTTGCTGGGGCTAGAATTGCGATCGCAACCTCATTGCCTACCCAAGGAGCAATATCCTTTTGGAAATTGTAACCATTATTAGTCAGAAAGCGATCGCGCAACTGCACTAAATTTTTATCTAGTTCGGCTTGAGTTTCTTTTGTCCCAAAGTCCCGCAATTTCTGCCACTGCTGAGGATCTGTTGTCAGGGAAACGGCAAATAGGGCATCACCAGGAATAATATTTGCACCGACTAGCAAATTGCTCCAAGATGGTTCTCTCTGAGCTAACAACCAGTATGCGGCACTCCCCGCCCCAATCAATAACCCAGCAGCCGAGAGCGTCAGCACCAGAGACGGTTTCTTATTTTTCTTCATCGGAACAGACACAAGATGCGGTGCCATTGAAACCTATACCTTATACTTGCAAACTTATTACTTGCCTGATTAGTGAAGTACACCGATAGGTTTACCTATTCTTTAGGGCTGTTAATTATATTAAATTTTTTCACCCTCGATATACCTTAATCCGCTATTGGATAAAATGAATTTGCTTGCCAAGCGTGCAGTTTATGTTATATTGCAAATCAATGCAACCTATCGATTAACAACAAATTACTCGTTAGCGTCCAAAGACTACCCCAAACACTGTTCAAATTGGTCAATGGCTTGAATTTCATCTAAAATCTGGACACATTGTTCTAATAAAGCAATATTTAGTTTAGGCAATAATTCACTTGACTGAATCTGTTCATAGCCGTAAGTATCTAAAAACTCCAATGGTGTTTCTTCTCGTAAATGGTAAAGTCTGAGTCGATTGAATTGCCAAATCCAAACTTCAGCAACTCCCAAACGCCGATAGATTTCTAATTTATCAATGCTCCCACTGGTGATGTTCACCTCTATAGCTAAGTCTGGAATATTCTTCTTCTCGTAAATTGAGTAGCATTCATCTGGTTCAACTCCAGCTTGCTTAAGCTGTTTTTTAATTGTGGAACTCCCCATTGGGCTGAATTGAATTCGCTTTAAGTAGAGATAGCGTTCTATCAAAATAGCCAAACGTTTTTTGATATTTTCATGTCTGATAGACGGTGACACAATTTCTAATATTTTATCCAAATAGGTGACACGGTAATGAGAATTATCTTCTAGTTTGGCTAGTAACGCTTCATACATTTGCCAGCTTACTCCACTCGTGACAAATTTTTCCTCTGGATCATCAATATCTATAAATTCTGGGTTGTCTAAGAGTTCTTTAAAGCTCAGGCTGATGACCATTGTTTTCTCTCTCTTAGTAAAAATTAAATTCCCGTATGGGAGCCAGTGCGGTCTTGGTTTACGATAAATTTAGTACCCCGCTTTTAACTTGCGCTAAAGTTCCCTTTCCCGTTTCTGCCTATCTATTTAACCGAATCTTTGTGAATTGAAAACAGGCGGTTAAACTGACTCCACAGAGGAAGCACCAAAACGATAGCCTTTGCCATAAACTGTGTGAATCAGTGTAGTTTCTTTACCTACCTCAATCTTACGGCGCAGCAAGCGAATTAATGCCGCGATCGCATTACTACTGGGTTGTTCCTCTTGCCACAAATTTTGCATAATCTGTGCATGAGTTAGTAGTTGTCCAGTGTGTTCCATAAAGTATTGCAACAACTGGCTTTCTTTTTGCGAAAGTTCAATTGTCCGTCCTTGGCGATAGGCTACTTGATTTTCACAATCAAGTTCTAAATCAGCTACAGTCAAGCGTCCGGTAATGGTTTCATAGGCTTTAGAACCGGAACGACGCAACAAAGCACGGACTCTTGCTAATAACTCCCGCAGTTCAAAAGGCTTCACCAGATAGTCGTCCGCACCAGCATCTAAACCTTCTACACGGTCATCTAGAGTATCCTTAGCTGTAAGAAACAGAACGGGAGTAGTTTTACCTTGGCGTCGCAATTCTTGACAAATCTCTAACCCAGTTTTTCCTGGCAGCATCCAATCTAAAATTAGTAAGTCATAACTACCGGCTTGTGAATGTTTGCTGCCAGTTGTCCCATCGTAAGCGGCATCTACAATGTAACCCTCACGAGTTAATAAGCGACTTAAGGGGACTGTTAGTTCAACTTCATCATCAACTAATAAAATTGTCATGCTGCTTGTGGTAAGCATATAGAGATATTCTCAATATTATTCAACTGTCGGAACGCCAAGGATACTAAGAAATAGAATGCTGACTGTTGCATTGCCAAAAGGGGAACTACTTAAAAATAGCATCCGCTTGCTACAATCTGTGGGATTAGATTTTAGTGCTTTTTTAGATTCAGGAAATCGCCAACTTCAGATTCCTGACGTTAGCGGACAAGCCAAAGGTTTGTTAGTGCGGGCGCAGGATGTGCCTGTTTATGTAGAATATGGTCAAGCTCAACTAGGTGTTGTTGGTTACGATGTGCTGCGGGAGAAACAGCCGCAGGTTGCTCACTTAGTGGATTTGCAGTTTGGGCATTGTCGGATGTCGGTGGCGGTAAAAGCATCCAGTTCTTACCGATCGCCTTTAGATTTACCACCGCATGGTAGAGTTGCTTCTAAGTATGTCAATTGCGCTCGTGAATATTTTCACGGTCTGGATTTACCTGTGGAAATAGTGCCGTTGTATGGTTCAGTAGAACTAGGGCCGATTACTGGAATGTCAGAGGCGATCGTGGATTTAGTTTCCACAGGGCGGACTTTGCGCGAAAATGGTTTGATTGAGATTGCTATTCTGTATGAAAGCACGGCGCGGTTAATTGTCCATCCTCTGAGTTACCGCCTGAACACGGGTAATTTGATTGATGTGATTGCCAAGCTGCGAGAAGCTGTTTTGGTAGGAGTTTAACAGTTATCGTAAATTAAAGGGTTCAAGGGGAAAGAGTTTGAATTTACCTTTACCCTTTAACCTTTAACCTTTTCGCAGGACAGAAGAGAGATTATTAAGGTTATCCGAAAAGCATTGCAACCCACCCGACAAAGCTGCTATTCAATATCCAAAGTACGCACCAAAAAAGCCCATTTGTCTGCGGCTTCTTCGATAATTTTAGCCGTGGGTTTACCTGCTCCATGTCCTGCTTTCGTCTCAATTCTAATTAGTGTTGGTGCATCACCGGCTTGATTTGCTTGCAAAGTGGCGGCAAATTTGAAACTATGAGCAGGGACAACACGATCATCATGATCGGCTGTGGTAATTAAGGTAGCTGGGTAAGCTGTATCTGATTTGAGATTTTGCAATGGCGAATAGGCGTAGAGCTTTGGAAAATCCTCTGAATTATCTGCTGAACCATATTCAGAAGTCCAAGCCCAGCCGATGGTAAATTTGTGGAACCGCAACATATCCATGACGCCGACTGCTGGTAAAGCTGCACCAAACAAATCGGGACGCTGCGCCATACAAGCACCCACTAATAAACCACCGTTACTACCACCAGCGATCGCTAGCTTACCCTGCTTAGTATACTTATTAGCAATTAACCACTCAGCAGCACCAATAAAGTCATCAAAGACATTCTGCTTTTTATCCTTCATTCCTGCTTGATGCCATTCTTCGCCGTATTCTCCACCGCCGCGTAGATTGGGCATAGCATAGATACCACCCATCTCCATCCACACCAAAAGATTCACAGAAAAACCAGGTGTCATTGAAACATTAAAACCACCATAGGCATAGAGATAAGTGGGGTTAGTTCCATCTAATTTAATGCCCTTTTTGTGAGTGATAAACATAGGTACTTTAGTACCATCTTTGCTATGATAAAAGACTTGTTTAGTCTCGTAATCATCAGGATTAAAATCAACCTCCGGCTGGCGGAAAACGGTACTTTTTCCCGTTACCATGTCATAGCGATAAATAGTGCCTGGTGTATTAAAGCTAGTAAAAATATAAAAAGTTTCAGTATCATAACGCTTACCACCAAAGCCACCTGCTGAACCGAGTCCGGGTAATTCTACCTCGCGGATAAATGTGCCCTTCAAGTCAAAAATTTTGATTTGGCTGTGAGCATCTTGGAGATAATCAGCAACAAATTGGTTATTGAGGATGCCAACACTTTCCAAAGTTTCCGCTGATTGCGGAATGATTTCTTGCCAATCTTCCAGCACAGGTTTTTTGATATCAATCGCAATCACTCGTCCCCGTGGCGCATTTAAACCTGTGCGAAAATAGAAAACACTATCATTATTATCAATAAAACTGTAATCTGCCTCAAATTGGTTAATTAGTTCTACAACTTCAGCATCAACTTTAGTCAAATCTTTGTAGAAAACTAAATTTTTGTGGTCACTTCCCAACCAAACTGAGATTATGAGATAACGTCCATCTTCAGTAACATCGCCACTAAAACCCCATTCTTTCTGTTCAGGACGACAGTAAATTAGTACGTCTTCCGATTGTGGTTTACCTAGTTGATGATAGTAGAGCTTTTGATAATAGTTAACATCTTCTAATTGAGTTTTTTCATTCGGCTCATCGTAACGACTGTAGAAAAAACCTTGATGATCATGTGTCCAAGATACACCAGAAAATTTAATCCATTTCAGGTGGTCTTGTAGGTCTTCACCAGTTTCAACATCGCGTACTTTCCACTCTTGCCAATCAGAACCAGAGGTCGATAGACCGTATGCTAAAAGTTTACCATCCTCGCTAATAGACAATCCCGAAAGGGCAACAGTACCATCTTCTGAGAGTTGATTGGGGTCGAGTAAAACTTTAGGTTGGTCGTCGAGGGTTTTCAAGGTGTAGAAAACACTTTGATTTTGCAGTCCGTCATTTTTAAAATAAAAGTAGCGTTCGGTAGAACCGTCTCGCAGAGATTCGCCTTCTTTAAAAGGGATACCGTATTTTTCATAATCCCAAAGTTTGGTAAGGCGTTGTTTAATTTTTTCCCTAGCAGGAATTTCACTCAAGTAGCCAAAAGTAACTTGATTCTGTACCTCAATCCAAGTCCTTGTTTCTTCAGAGTCAGCATCTTCTAACCAACGGTAAGGATCTGCAACTAAAGTACCGTGGTAGTTATCGACTTGATTGCTCTTGTAGCTGGATGGATAGGTGAGGGATTTTTTTGAGGAAGGCATAGGATCACATTAAAAGCACTATTTTATATAGTACAAAGATAAACCCAAGATTTGGAGTAAGTAGATATCAATGTTTGAGTTTAAATCTTGTCAACGTTTGAGATGTATAAGATAAACGTCTGATGTTTGAGTTTGTAACGATAGTTAAAAAATTGAGGTATTATCTGGGATTTTGTATAAGATTAATCGAGTAGAATCGTAGAATCACAGAAAAAGCTAGAAAATTGCAAATATTAATAAAAGTATAAGTTTCTGATTAGAGGAGCGGAGTTTTTATCCTATGGTCAAGAGGTCGCTACAGGTAACACTCACTGGGATTCAAGAGGCTAAAAGAGCATTTGCTTGCAAGGGGTGGACACAAGACTATCTGGCAGAGGAAGTTAATCTCAAGACTAGACAACCAATTTGGCGGTTTTTCAGTGGTCGTCCGGTTGAGCGTCATACTTTTATTGAAATTTGTACCGTGTTGTCACTGAATTGGCGGGAGATTGCTACCAATCCCCCGGCAGAATCCTTGGAACTAGAAGAATCTCCCCACTCCTCTGCTTCGGATATTGATACGTTAGTGCAGAAAGTGCGATCGCGTCGCTTCGATAAAATTCAAGACCAGTGTGGTATTTTGCAGTTATTAGATATCGGTCATCCCGTTGCGATCGATGACATATACATAGATGTAAATATTTTAGAGGAAATTGCCAGTCAACAATACTTTGAGATTGCTGAACTGCAAAAGCTCGATCCAAAAGAAGTTGACCGTTTTGGCTTAGGTGAGGTTGACCAGAAACAAATACCCGGTATGCAGGTAGTTGAAACATATTCCAAGCTCCGGGTACTGGGCAAACCGGGGGTGGGTAAAACTACCTTTTTGCAATATCTCGCCATTCAGTGTAACCAAGGCGCATTTGCGGCGGATCAGATTCCGATCTTCATCACACTGAGAAATTTTGCCCAAGAGTCTAAGATTACCAACGAGTTTAGCCTATTAAACTACATCCGCCGAGAGTTTCTCACATCGAGAATTTCAGATCCTTCAGTCATAGAAACCTTGCTTAGTGCAGGCAGAGTATTACTATTGCTTGATGGTATGGATGAAGTTCTTAACCCACAAAGCAATGCTGTCTTAAGTGAAATTCGCAGATTTTCAGAGAAGTATCACAAAAATCATTTGGTAGCAACTTGTCGAACAGCGTCTCAAAAACTCAGCGTCCGAGGTCTTACCGATGTTGAGATTGCCCCATTTACCTCAGAACAAATCCGAGCCTTCGCTCAAAAATGGTTTGTGACGTTTACCAAGACCAACGCTCAAGATGGTGAGGCGCAGTGCGTTCAGTTTATTCAGAAGTTGGAGTTAGATGAAAACTGGCAATTTCGCCAACTCGTCGTCAAACCCCTATTTCTGCATATTGCTTGTTGGGTGTTCCACGGACAAGAAAAATTTCCGATTAAGCGGACTGATTTTTATAAGCAAGGTTTAGACCTTCTGTTGGGCAAATGGGATGAAGCTAAAGGCATTGAACGAGATGACATTTACCGAGGGTTTTTATTACCACAAAAGCTCAAATTATTGAGTCAAATTGCGGCGGCGACGTTTGAGAAGGGTCAGTACTTTTTTGAGCAACGTGTTGTTGAGCAATACATTGGCGACTATATTCAGAATCTGACCAACGAGCCGATGGATGCAGAGGAAGTGCAAATAGAAAGTGAAGCAGCGCTGAAAGCAATGGAAGCCCAACATGGGATACTCGCAGAGCGATCGCGGGGAATTTTCTCCTTCTCCTATCTGGCGTTTCAAGAATACTTCACGGCAAGGAAAATCGTTGCTAGCCATAACCTACAGGGATTAGAGCAAGCGCTGGAAGGTCTGGTCAGTCACATCACTGACCCGCATTGGGGCGAAATCTTCTTGTTAACGTCTACCATGCTGCGGAGTGCAGACTCTTTGCTACTGTTAATGAAGCAACAAATTGATGCACTAGTTGCTCAAGACGCTTATTTACAAGAATTTTTGACCTGGGCTAGTCAAAAATCTCGCACTATTCCAGCTAAATCCAAAGATGCCACAAGTCGAGCATTTTACCTTGCTTTGAGTCGGACTCCTCATGTATCTTCTCACTTTGCCCTAGCCAGCAGCCTTGACCAAGGGATGTTTCTGGATGCGGCATTAGATGACCTGCTGGTAGAGTGTGCAATTGATGGGAACCAGGACTTTGCCCACATCCATGCCTGTGGAGATGCTCTCTCGAACATTCTGGGCACTGTTCTGGATGTTGGATTCCATAAATCCCTACAACAACTCTCTGACCAATTTCCCAATTGTAGTCAAAGTCAAGAACGGTTTGAGCGGTGGTGGCAAACGAACTATTCAACTTGGGCTGAACAGTTAAAGATGACGATCGTTAATCATCGCAATATTAACCACGAGTGGCAGTTTAGCCCTGAGCAACAGCAAGTACTGCAACGCTACTACGATGCCAATCAGCTACTACTCGATTGTCTGCGTAGCGATTCGGAAGTGACACCTGCTATCCGAAAGGAAATTGAAGCCACCTTATTGTTACCTCAGAAGGAACTTGAGGACAGGGAATGGGGTTGAAGAAGAATTCAGGAGTCAGAATCAATCAGTGGGGGATTCAGCGCGAAATGCGCCACCGGGGATACTCCCCGTGGTAACATTCGCGCAAAGTGCGGTCTTGGGGAAACCCCAAGAGGAGCAACTTTACTGGGTGGAGAACCGCTATATGCACAGGATATGGCGGCTTAATTTGGCAGGTCGAATAGTACTGTGGTCATGTAATTTTCTGCCCAAGCTGCACCAAAGGCTTTTTCTAGTACGCGGCGGGTTTTATCGTTTTGCTGCTGTTTGGTGCAGTAGTTGTGCTGTCCGGCGATATTCTGTGTAACTTGTTCAAGTGAAACAGGATGTGAAGCGATCGCTTGGATACAATGAATGTCTAAAAATTCTCGCACCCGCGAGAGAAACATTGTTTCTTCTTCTGGAGAACTAGGACGCACAAAGAGACAAAAATCCGAGAAGATATTTCCCCATTCAGGCAATTCACGGGGTTGGGCAAAGTTAACCACTGTTAGCTGTGTCAGTGCAGATGTATAAGGCTCTGGTAAGGTACGCTCTAAGTTAATCGGAGAAAGGTCAGCGATCGCTGCACTAATCTGACCCCTACCCCCAACTAAATCGCAACCAAACATCGGCAGGTTATATTCTGGACGGGGAAACATGACGCAGTGCAGAATGTCCAGCATATTTCCGATTTTTGCCAGTTCCAAATGCATTTTTCGGAACTGTGGCGTTTGATAGCAACGGTTTTCAATCGTCAGTTTTTCGCCCTCTAGTCTACCTTCCACATACCCCAAATCATCAGGCAAATGATAGGGCGATAGTTCTAAGTGTTGATGCCAAACTGCCTCAATACAATCAGCTAGCTGACGAATTAGGGGATGTTGTTGCTCACGCAGCGAGGGTATAGAAGTAAATGACATATTCTAGTTGGAAATGCGATCTAGTAGCCAGTCTACAACCTGACGTGTCATACCTGTCTGGACTGCAATATAAGCAAACACTTACTGACCTCTCCAAGAAACATCGACCTGCAACTAAGTTGCATCGACCTGCAACTGAGTTGCATCGACCTGCAACTAAGTTGCATCGACCTGCAACTGAGTTGCATCGACCTGCAACTGAGTTGCATCGACCTGCAACTGAGTTGCATCGACCTGCAACTAAGTTGCATCGACCTGCAACTAAGTTGCATCGACCTGCAACTAAGTTGCATCGACCTGCAACTAAGTTGCATCGACTTGCAACTGAGTTGCATCGACCTGCAACTGAGTTGCATCGACTTGCAATTGAGTTGTATCGACTTGCAATTGAGTTGTATCGACCTGCAAAAACTAACTCACACTTTCATCCTTAGGAACGCAAATTTAATAACGTGCAATTCTTATTTAACTTGGAATGGTGCGTTACGCTCCGCTAACACACCCTACTTTTGCACTTTATTTAATCCACATTCCTTACCTCTGACAAAAAACTATTGCCAAAAATCAGTAACATCGTATCCCAATTCTCCTAACATCTGCCGCAGCAACGGTAAACTGAGTCCAATTACATTGCTATGACAACCTGCGATTTTTTCTACAAATAAACTACCAAAACCCTCAATGGCAAAAGCCCCAGCACACTTGAGGGGTTCACCCGTGGCAACATAGGCTTCAATGGCCTTGTCGCTCATTTGAGCAAAGTAAACTGTTGTGACTTGAGACTTGACTATAGTACGGTTTTGCTCAATGTCAATCAAGGCGTGACCTGTATACAAATCGCCAGAGTTACCTTGCATTATCTGCCACCGAGCGATCGCTTCGGAGATATCTGCTGGTTTGCCGTAAATTTCACCATTCATGGATAAAACTGAATCACAACCCATAATCAAAGCCGATTCAAACTGCGGGGCTACAGTTTCCGCCTTATACTGGGCAAGAGTTTTGACCAATTCTGCTGGTTCACTTAGTTGAATTTGCGACTCATCAAAGTCACTTGGTCTAACTATCGGTTCAATACCAACAGTTTGCAGCAAGCGGCGACGGGCTGGGGAAGCTGAAGCAAGTACAAAAGGTGGAATTTTCATGAGATTTCAGACAAACTTAAATAATTGGATATTGGGCATGGGGCATTGGGCATTGCTTATAGCAGTTCTCGTTTACGTGAGGTACACCCGTAGGGGCACTGCATGCCGTGCCCCTACACCTTGGGATATAACGTTGTACCGCATCTGAATGGGAACCGCTATATTCAATTTGTCCCCTTGTCCCTTCATCCCCCTATCTCCCCACTCCCCAATTAATAAACAGAAAAAGAATTTACAACCTCATCAATCATTCGTTTAACTCTTGGCCAGCGTTTTTCAGGAATTGAGGCGTTGAGGGTAAAAAGTTTGCCACGGCTAACAGCAACGCTAGCGATGTTGTGCCGTTGCTGTTGATTGGGAAGTTTAACCTCATACTCTAAGAGGTAGTATATTTTACCGTTCACTTCTCGCTGTACGGCATTAACTAATTCAGCCGAGCGGCCAGAGTCAGCAGGTGCAAGAGCCGCTTTTCCTAACTTATATCCTACTTCTGTTGGCGTTCCCAATTCTGACAAAGTTTTGCCTTCGGGAACTGGGCTAATCACAACCGAAATGTTTTCAGACACCTCAATCAAATCGTGAAAAACTACATCTGGGCCGTTAGCAACTTTAACTTGCAGCCAGCCGTTAGGATATAAAAACTGATAGCCATCACTAGAGTCTATAAAGCTTTTGAGTCCAGATGCGATCGCTACACCAGAATTACTCAGGCTAAAGCTCAACACCAATAGCAAAATTAATGCAATTCGTTTCCACATTTTTACAGATTCCTTTGGGCTGGAGATAACACAAGGCTTGCATCATTTCTCGTTATTATTCTCCCACCAACCGTGACGCTTCGGATGACGCATTAGATGAGATGATGCTCAAATGTCGGCAAATAGTCCCTAGTAGACCTCTTGCAAAAGTCCTTCTTTTCGCTTTCTTCTTTGCGCCTTTGCGCCTTTGCGTGAGACAAAAAATTATTTATGCAAGAGGTCTAGTATTATCGCCTTACTAATGAAGCGGTGTGAAATGCGTAAGCATAGCTCGTCGTAGACATTGCCTACCTCAAATTTTACCAGTTGCAACCCTACCCGCCTCGGAATGAATTCCAAGGCTAATAGCGAAAGTCAGCTCAAGCTGACTAAATTAGTAGTAACTACTACTGAGCGATTAGATGCACAAATCGGGTAGCCGGAATTAAGCCAGAGATTTGCAAAGCTAGCTACTAGATCACAAAAGTATTTACAATTCCCTTGTTGACGCAAAAAGTATTTCTCGACCTATGACGAATCAAGCTCCTATCCCGGTTATTGTCAACGGTGCTGCTGGTAAAATGGGACGTGAGGTGGTTAAGGCAGTAGCGCAAGCGCCTGATTTAAACTTAGTGGGTGCAATTGACCACAGTCCCGAACATCAAGATAAAGATGCTGGAGAACTGGCGGGTTTAAGCGAACCTCTAGAAGTGCCAATTACCAATCAATTAGAACCGATGTTGGGCTATGTGGCTGGCGATAGAAAGTCTCCTCCAGGGGTGCTTGTAGACTTTACGCATCCTGATTCAGTTTATGATAATATTCGTAGTGCGATCGCCTATGGTATTCGTCCTGTAGTCGGTACTACTGGGTTAAGTCGAGAACAAATTCAAAACTTGGCAGACTTTGCCGACAAAGCTAGCACTGGTTGCCTAATTATTCCTAACTTTTCCATTGGCATGGTGCTGTTGCAGCAAGCCGCAGTCGTAGCCTCCCAATATTTTGACCATGTGGAAATTATCGAACTGCATCACAACCAAAAAGCTGATGCTCCCAGTGGTACTGCTATTCAAACGGCGCAGTTATTAGGAGAATTAGGTAAAATTTTTAATCCTGCTGTTGTAGAAGAAACGGAGAAATTACCAGGAGCGAGAGGGAGTATAGGAGAGGAAGGGATTAGAATTCATAGCGTGCGCTTGCCAGGATTGATTGCCCATCAGGAAGTGATTTTTGGCGCACCGGGACAGATTTATACTTTACGACATGATACGAGCGATCGCAATTGCTATATGCAAGGAGTGCTACTAGCGATTCGCAAAGTCTTAGCGCTAAAGTCATTAGTATATGGATTAGAAAAGATCCTCTAAAATTTCAACTTACTATTCAGCACTCATGTTAGTACCACTGACTCGCCAGAAATTTGAACAAGTCGTCCCCCTGATAGCCACTGGTTTGCAGTACAAGTACTACTGGGGGAAGTTTTCAAATTTTTTGCAACGGCTGTTAATTTCTGTAGTCGCCGTAGTTGTTATTTTGCTTGCGACATTCGTTTTTAAGCTTGAGTTTGCTTCAATAGTATTTTTGCTGGGGATAGTTAGCGCTTTTTTTTGGCTGTGGTATCCAATATTTCAAGCAAGTATGCGGAATCTACAATGCCGTCGTTATAAATACGGCGGCTTTTTCCGTGGTCGAGTCCTAGATTGGTGGATTACAGACCAGTTGATGGGTAAAACCGAAACAGTCAACAACAAAGGCGAATTGGTGATTGTCGAAAACCGAGAAAAACAGATAAACTTAGAGCTAGGTGATGATACCGGATTTAGTATTGAGTTTGTAGCACCATTACGCTCTGCCTATAAAGTTATTACTCGCGGACAAATCGCAGAAATGGTAGTGATGTCAAATCGCCCAGATTTGAGCAGCATTGAAGAATTCAGCGATATATACTTTCCCAATCGTAACCTGTGGGTTAGTGATTATCCTTATCTGCGGCGCGATTTCTTTAACGAAGTGGGTCGCCGCTTGCGTGAAGACCAACAGAATAGGCGAGAAAGGCCTCGCCGTCGTCGTAGAGAAGAGGATTAAAATTGCAAAACATTCTTTTGTTAATCCTCGGCCATAATCTTAAGTCTAAAGCTAGCGATCGAGGAATTTACAAATTGGAGCATCCTACTTTGATAAGTTTCCCTTTCAGACTATAAGTCACTGGCTCACAAAAAAAATCTGTCGGCTTTACAGAATTCCGTGTAGGCTGACTTTTTTTGGATAGCCGCGAATTCCAGTCGCCAGATATTTTTGCTAAAATGGGATGCTCCTTTATAAACTCTGGGTCTGCAACAATATCGTTAGGCCCCTTAACACTTACCTTAGAGCTATTGAGGTATATATTGTAATCATAAATCACCTTTGTACTTTTCCACTTACTGTTAACATTTTTACCAGGAAAAGCATAGAGAATGTTATTTAAAACTTTCACGTCAGATGACGTATTAGCAAATATTTGCCCACCTGTAATTTCTGGACTCTGATTATTTAAAAACGCTGTATTATTTATAATATCAACACGCTCACTTAAATATGCATGAATGCCTGAGCCACCATTATTAAATGTGAGATTGTTTTTAACTAAAGTACGTCCTTTATATACACCCCACCGCGAGTTTATCTGAGTACCTTTTAAATCATCGATAATAATGCCATTACCGTCTGTAATAGTCCCGGTCTTAAGCCAAGGAATATACTGTCGATTGTTGTAGACCTTATTGTTCGTTACGAACATCTTGTATCCTTGGTAGTTATCAAGCATTCTATTATGGAACATTGAAATCCCACTGTTAGCGTAGACACTGTACCAAGCATTATCAAACACCACGTTACGATCTATTGTCACATAGTCCGCTCCCTCTGCTCCAATACCTCCTCCTCCACACCCATGTACCTTGTTGTTCAAAATACGTATATGGTGAATATGACCATTTTTTCGTCCATCCACATTGATGCAGTTTCCACTCGTTAGTGGGTTTAGTCTGTTAGTTTTCTCACTCATCGCATAATCAAGGGTCACATTGGCATTGTTCCCTATTACCTCAAGCCCATTTACCTCTATATATGACGCTCCATTGTGAATCAAAATTCCATTCCATCCATTGTGCTGAAGTTTCGGGAAATGTCCAGGATATGCTTTAAACTTAATCCACGCCTTTGCAGTTCCAGAGCGTGTAATTGATACTACGTTACCATTCCGGTATGCATTCTTGTAGACTCCGTTCATAATAAGTACAGTGTCACCAGGTTTCGTAATATCTGCCGCCTTTTGAATTGTTCTAAAGGCAGATGATGAAGAAAGTCCAGTATTTTTGTCGTTTCCGCTACCACTAACATAGTATGTTTTCCCAGTCACCTTAGTATTGTTCGGCTTGCGGCTGGATACAATTATTTCCTGCTCAGTTGATACCTGACGGGCGTTTTCAACTAAAGATACTTTTATTTTTTCTCCCTCAACTAAAAAACTCAATACCAAGGGAATTGCAAGATATGCGCTTAAACTGAAACCTTGAATTATCACAAGTAAAGGCTCCTTTATCTGGACTCTTCAATAAAAATATCAGGATATTCAATAATTTTGAATACTCTTTTGGATACAGAATAGGATAGAGGCGACTTTCTTCAGCTAACAGGCATTAAAATTAGCAATTGCTAAAAAGCTATCTAAACCTGCGTTTTTTTTCTACGAGACGCTACGCGAACATTTTGAATGGGTGAATTTTTAATTGCTTAACTCCTCCCATTTCCATCTTGTCCATAAGCTTGCCAAGCCAAGTCTACCAGTCCATCAGCGATCGCAGCTGCTACAACTGCATTACCTTTGCGACTGTCAATTGTAATGTGTGGAACTAGAGAGTCTTGTAAGCGCTCCTTAGCCTCATCAACATTTACGAATCCGACTGGAGTCGCAATTATTAAAGCGGGTCTAATTTCCTCAGCTTCAATTAAATCTAACAGTGCTGTCAATGCTGTTTGCGCTTGACCCACCACAAAAATACCTTCTGGATAACGCTTTGCTAAGGTTTCTATTCCCCATGCTGCGCGAGTTTTTTCTTTTTGGGGGCGTGTCACAGCTTCCATGCTGCAATACACCGGATTGGCAAAGGTGTTTTGAATGTCGGAGGCAATACCTACTTGTACCATCGGGACATCTACGACAATTGTGGTACGCGCGGCTAATGCTGCTGCCCCAGCTTGCAAGGCACGCTCAGAGAAGCGAATCAAAGACTTATACTCAAAGTCAGCCGTGGCATAGATTACCCGACGCACAATCTCATACTCTGCGGGTGAAAAGACATGATCGCCAATTTCACTATCAATGATTGCTAAACTTTGAGCATCAGTTACGTGCCATTCCATTTTTGTTGAACTTCTCAAATATTAGTTTTCAGCTTATCAGCTTCAGAGAGTTAGGAGTTAGGAGTTATGAATTTTAATTAACTCAACACTCATAACTCATTAGTAGAAGAAGGGCGGCTGAAAATAGGAGATAGGTACGCAACCAAAACCCCAATGAGAAACCCAGAGATATTGCGAACTAGAGGTAACCAGTCGCTTGTGCGTGTCACCACTGGCCCAATGCCAAAGGCAATAAACAAGATTCCCCACAAAGGCGAGAAAATTAAAGCCCATTGCCAAGCAAAAATTTGTCCTTTCTCACGGGGTTGACCTGCAAATCCACAAATCACCCCACCAACAATTGAGGAAATCAAGGTGAGAATCCACTGCTCTCGCGGCAATCCGGGAACAACATTGCAACCACCTTTGAGCAAACAGCCTTTTACCGATTCTAGGGCTTGCAGAATGGCTTGGTCTTCGCCTTCTTCTCGGACAAAGTACAAATTACCAAAGCGAGTTTGCAGTTCTATCCAGAAAGTTCGGGGTAAAAGTTCATAGACAGCATCGCCAACACTAAAACTCAGGATGTTACCGCCGCGAGAATCGGCAACTAGTAAAATGCTTTTATCATCCAAACCCCAATATTTTATGACTGCCCGACCTGGGGTGCGGTCATACTGGGTTAATACTCGCAATTTCCAGCCCGTATCGGTTTCAAACTGTTCTAAATCTGTGACAAGCTTTTCTTCTTGCAAATCAGCAAGAGATTTTGCTAAGTCTACAACTGGGGTAAAGATGTTAGGCAGTAAGTCAGGATTGTCATAAGCCATTGCTGGGGCAGGATGCATGACCCAAATTGACCCAGCCAGGAAAAATACTGCAATGGATACCAGAATTCGTCGCCAAAAACAAGATTGCATGGACGTTTTTATACAAATATCAACGGTGGAATTGAACAAGTTGTTTTAAAAGAGTATTGGAAAAGTGATACTTCTTTACACTTGTTTACTTTACTCTAATCTAGGGATCAACGCAAAGGGTTTTTGGGAGTGGGCAGTGGGAAGTGTTAAGCTAAGATAAAGTCTATTTTGTCAATGAGTTAAAATACTCAAAATATCTTTAATAAAAATGATAATCGTGGCTGGTATGCTACCCGTGGTCAAGCTAAATTTGATGACGGAAATCTATTTGAATAATGTATTTACTCGATACAAATCATTGTAGGGTTTGATTTGCAGCATAGAGCGATCGCTGCATAATTAGCTTTACGATACCCATTGTTCAGATCCTTTTTTGGTCAATCTTCGTCATCAAAATTGGTTTCCCAGTTAGCAGCGTCGTTGTAATCGTCATTAGGATGGTACGCTTCTGCTTTGATCCGGCGATTTTCTTGCCCAAGCTCAAGTACCTCTCGTTCTCGCAACGTTAGTGGTGGTTTTTCATTGCTTGGGGTGCGATCGCCTATTCGTCCCACAGGTTTTTGCTGCGTGAAGTTTTTCCAAGCTGCTTTCACACCAACAAAGATAGTACGTGTACCTACTTGCAGATTTTGAGCCTGAATTCTTGCACTATCAAGGCTTTGGTCAACTTGTGAAACAAGTTGACTGGCATTTTTGACACCTTCACCGACATCATTAGTTAAGTCGGTAATTTCTAAGCCAGTCATGCGGATAGCATCTAAGGTGGGCGGTAACTCCCGTGAGAGGGTATCAAATAGCTTTTCGGCACTGCGAGCAGCACGTGCTAACTCCTGCAAAGCCGGTATTGCCGCCACTAAAACCGCAGTCAAACTTGTGGCTACTAAAAGTAAGGAAAGTCCCAACCAAAACAGGGGGTCAATCACGGTTATGTTATTTATGAGCGTTCTAATTGCTGGGAAAGAGAATCTGGATCTTCTTGAGATGTTTGCCGCCTCAAGACTTGACTTTCCTGCTGACTAGCATCTAGACCGGCTGCGATCGCTTCCTTTAATCTATCTAAAGTCTCATCCCAGTTTCGCAGGGCGCTAGCAGAAAGACGATCTGCTTGGATTTGCACACTCGTTGATAAATCTTCTGCCAATTCTGGGATAGCAGTGGCAGATTTTTTCAAAATTTTACGCGTTTCGCGCCCTGTGCGGGGAGCGACTAGCAAACCGGTCAAAGCACCGATAGTAGCCCCTAGCATGAAACCGCCAACAAATACTCCAGAACGGTTATTAGACATCTTATTGTTTTTCTCCTTACACCCATTTTAGGTGGGTTTTCTACCCTTGCAAGACCCAACGGATTTTATCTAGTAAATCTATCGTGACAAAATATCAGTCACAGATGTTGTTTTTATTCATTAATATCAAAACCGGAAATTATTAATAATTTAAAACTCCCCGCACCATCCCTAATTATAAGTGTTCATCGGAAACTGACATAACTCATTTTGCGACTGTTCTTTTACCAGATGTTAACTCTAGCCTGCGAAAATAACGCTGCCAGATTTGTCGTCCTAGCAAAAGCAGACTGAGAATTTGCTGCACTTGTTGGATTTGCGTCTGTAGCGCCTGGTTTTTCTGCCGTAAATTATAAATATTCTGCTGGCTTAGATAAATATTTTCGGGTGCTTGATCGAGTACGGTATGGGTACAACTTTTATAGGCGGTTAACTTATCTGCTATGTGTGCTAACTGCTGTTTTAGTTGCCATACCCGCCAAGCTGTATAAAGTAGTATCAGCGAAATGAGGGTGTTAATGACGACAACTAAAATTACCATTGTTTATCTTCACCAATATTAGCTTTGAGGAATTGTTCTATGTACTTGACTTGGTTCTTAATTTAATGATCAAAAAAGTAGACGATAAAAATTATGGCACAAAGTACAGCCTTAATTATGGTAATAAAGAGTAGCTAGATGATTTTCTGAGCGCTATTGAAAGGCTTTACTAGGTGAAAATTAGTTTAACAAACGCTGAGGGCTAAAAAATCACCAATTTGCCAATTTTGTAACAAGCGTATGGTCACACCTCGCAAAACCACAGCTACAATTGCCTTAGATTCACGACTCGGTTTGCAAAATCAACCCGTATGATCAATACGCCCCATCATTACTACATTCCACTCCTTAATCTAATAATCTTAGTCAGTTTGCGACCTTTGTGGCACATAAGGAACGCAAATTTAATAACGTGCAATTCTTATTTAACTTGGAATGGTGCGTTACGCTCCGCTAACACACCCTACTTTTGCACTTTATTTAATCCACATTCCTAAGCACAATGGTATAGTCCCTTCAACAGACGGCCAGAGAACTGCACTACATTTCTTACCGGAGACTCTTCAGCATCGCTTTTATCATTGTGATCTTACCTCTACCAGTTTTCTAGACTGTCGCATAAAGTAACATTTTGCCTGCAAAAACCTCGTTTGTGGTTCACCAACCAAAAATTGCTGGATCTTTTTTCCCCTCATTACCCAAGCTAAATTCTGACTTCTTCTTAAAAAATAATGATTATCTTTTTTATACATCCAGTAGGAGTTTAGGATGTCAAAAAAACTACCATCAAATAATTCCTTACGAGTTATTTTTGTTGCGTTGACGATTGGATTTGTTGGGTGTGGAAATCAAGCTGCAAGAACTACATTTACTCAAACCACTACCCAGGTAAATGAAAATCTTCCCCAAGTTGTAGCAACTACAAGCGTACTATGTGATTTAACCAGACAAGTTGCCGGGAATACAGTTAACCTTACCTGTTTAATTTCTCCTACTGCTAACCCCCAATTTTATAAACCAAAACCGGAAGATCGTAAAGCCATTGAGCAAGCTAATCTTATTCTCTATACGGGTTATAATTTTGAATCAAATCTGATCAAATTAATTAAAGCGAGTAAAAACTCTGCACCGAAAATAGCCGTCGGTCAAATTGCGGTGTCTAAACCACAAAAATTTCAGGAACGCGGCAAGAAAGTAAGCGATCCTCATCTTTGGCACAATACTAAGAATGCGATCAAGATGGTAGAAGTAATTAATAGTAACTTGAGAAAATTAGAATCTAGTGAGGCAGAGGTTTATACCAGTAATACCAGAAAAATCACAAATGAACTCACTCAATTAGATAGGTGGATTAAGTCAAGAATTACCAGTATTCCTGCCAAACAACGCAAGTTAGTTACAACTTCTGATGCACTGGGTTATTACGCTAAAGCATACGGTATTTCATTGGCAGGGGGTTTGGAAGGTATTGGTAGTGAGAAACAACTAACAGCATCACGAGTGAAAAATTTGATTATAAATATTAAACGGGCTAAAGTTTCAACAATCTTTCCTGAGGCGGCAATTAGCTCTGATTTGATTGAATCTATAGCCACAGAAGCTAAAGTGAAAGTTTCCGAAAGGAAGTTGTATGCTGAGGGACTTGGTGAACCAGGAAGCGACGGGGACACTTATCAGAAAATGATGATTGCCAATACACGGACAATTGTGGAAGGGCTAAGAGGGACGTATTTGATGTTTAAAGTGCAAGCTGCTGAGTAGATAATTGGTGTATTGAAGACGCGATTTATCGCGTCTCTACATGAGGGCTTTGGACTTATCTGAACTATACCGTTCCCAATATTTAGAAACCTGCTTGCTGTCTGCAATTACCCAGGTATTATCGCCTGTGCCTTTAATCTCAATCACACCTCGCTCAGGATTCTCTGGATTCACGGGTTCATTCTCTGACTGACGCTGAAACTGTCGAGCAGTGAACAACCCACCATCTGGCATTCCTGCACCGCGATTTTTCAACTGCATGACACAGCGAATCTTGGGCTTTAAGTCTTTCCCTAAATTATTAAACAACCGTTCCAGCGCACCGTAATAGGAGGTTTCTTTAACCGCAGCACCTGTAGACCGAATATCACGCAGTTCTTGGAGGTAGGTTTCTAAGGGATTCATCAGTGTATTTCTTTGCTTGCCATACTGGAAGCTCTATAATTAGAGGCTAATTCTCAGGATGCGCCTTTCACAGTAGTTATACACAATCTCTTGTAAAGAAACCTTGAAATATCAAGAGTCTACTAAATTCTTTAGCTTCGACTCCTGAAATATTACGACTTTAGCTCAAATTTTAGACTGCTGAACCTCAAACTTTAAGATTAAAATTCACAATATCAAGCTTTGAACTCGGAACTTCGACCTTTTTGCTCGAAGGTTCAGGCTTTGAACTCGGAACTTCGACCTTTTTGCTCGAACGTTGAGCCTTTGAACTCGGAACTTCGACCTTTTTGCTCGAACGTTGAGCCTTTGAACTCGGAACTCCGACCTTTTTGCTCAAACGTTGAGCCTTTGAACTCGGAACTCCGACCTTTTTGCTCGAACGTTGAGGCTTAGAACTCGGAACTCCGACCTTTTTGCTCGAACGTTCAAGCTTTTAGCTTTAAACTTGCATTTCAACGATGCAATTGATCAGCTATTTTCTACGGCGCTATCTGTTGAGACTTGATTTTGCGATTTCTACGAGCAAACCGTTGTCCCATTTCTTCAACCATCGTATCTAAACCTGTCCCCTGACCACTGGCTTTAGCATAGTTGTATACTTGCAATGCGGCTGCATAAGCTTCGCTGCCCACAGCTAAGGCAGTATCATCTAGCAAATCTTGCAATTGCATCAACGATAGCAATAATCGTTGGCTGGCATACCTACATAACGAGCGATCGCTTGATCAGCCTTTGATGATCAAAGTAGCTGATGGTGACTGTGGGAGAAGAGTTTGCCGGGTTTGGTCAGCAAGACTAAACTGGAGGTCGTATGCATAGATGCGTTTAGGACTTACGCACTGTACAAATTCATCGTGATGTGCGTTAACAGAAATAGGTTGTTTCAGGCTTTTATTAATTATCTTTTGATGCCTACGGCGGTAAACTACGTAATTAGACCACGCTGTA
>Ga0105044_10000806_pt1 | contig 40063 bp, 32 predicted proteins | sample MAT01_FD_78092 | JGI IMG/M metagenome (GOLD analysis project Ga0105044, IMG submission 78092) | Freshwater microbial communities from Lake Fryxell liftoff mats and glacier meltwater in Antarctica - MAT-01 | ecosystem: Environmental > Aquatic > Freshwater > Ice > Liftoff microbial mat | place...
GACGTAGTTGGTGAACCGCCGGGTCAGCACCTCCTCCATGGCCGCGAAGTCGTCGGAGTCGCCGATGACCCTGCCGCCGACGGTGCGCACCTTGAAACGCCGGTACTCGCGTCGATCAGCCAGGCCGTCGGTCACCACCACCATGGATCCCACGTAGTCCGTGCCCTGGACGTGGCTCATGTCGTAACACTCGATTCGAAGTGGGGCCTCCGGCAGATCGAGGTACTCCTGCAACTCGGTGAGCGCCCGCGAGCGGCTGTTGTGGTCGGCGGCCCGTTTCAACCGGTGACGACCGAACTCCTCGGTGGCGTTGTGGGTCACCGTCTCGTGGAACTCCCGCTTGGGACCCCGCTGTGGCACCCGGATCGCCACCTTGGTGCCCCGATGCTCGCCCAGCCACTGCTCGTAGACCTCCAGGTCGTCCGGAACCGCGGGCACCAGCACCGTCCGCGGCATGCCCAATGGAGGCTCGTCGTAGTACAGCTCCTCGAGCACCCGGCCGATCAGCTCGCCGGTATCCAGTTCCATGACCTTGTCCAGGATGAACCCGTTGCGTCCGACAACCCGACCTTTGCGAACGTGGAAGATCTGGACCGAGGCCTCGAGTTCGTCCTCCGCCACCCCGATCACATCCAGGTCATCGGTGGTGTCGGCCACCATCTGCTGCTTCTCGATGGCACGGTGGACCGCAGCCAGCCGATCCCGGAGGCGGGCAGCGTGTTCGAACTCCTCGCGACCCGCGGCGATCCGCATCTCGGACTCGAGACGGACCGTGACCTCGTCGGTGTCGCCGTTCAGGAACTTCGTGAGATCGGCCACCAGTTCGTCATAGGCCTCGTCGGTGATCTCACCGACGCACGGGCCGCTGCACTTCTCGATGTGGAACAACAGGCACGGCTTGCCGAGCCGCTCGTGACGTCGGAGTTTGGTATCGCTGCACGTCCGGATCGGAAAGGTACGAAGCAACGAGTCCAGGGTGTCCCGAATGGCGTAGGCGTGGGCGTACGGACCGAAGTACCGGTTCGGCTCACGGCGCTTCGAACGGGTGACGATGGCCCGTGGCCAGCGGTCCCCCATGGTCAACGCCAGGTACGGGTAGCTCTTGTCGTCCACCAGCCGCACGTTGAACCTCGGCCGGAACGTCTTGATGAGGCTGTACTCGAGCATGAGGGCCTCGACCTCGTTGCGTACCTCGATCCACTCCACCGTTGCGGCGGTGGTGACCATCTGGGCCGTTCGAGGATGCAGCAGCCGTACGTCGCCGAAGTACGAGTTCAGGCGCTGGCGCAGGGACTTCGCCTTCCCCACGTAGATGATCCGACCCGCCGTGTCCTTGAACTGGTAACTCCCCGGCGCATCCGGGATGCTCCCGGCCGGCGGACGTTCGATCACGGGACGAAACCTACCGGGCTCGCGCGACGACGAAGTCTCGCTACCATGTCCAGTGCCGGTCGGGTATCCGGCGACATATCGATTCCGAGACCGCCATCACCGTGGAGCGGCGACCCGACTGTCCCCACCGGTCAATCGGGATCCCCACGAAAGAAGACGTCCCATGATCAGGCTCCAGGCACCACTGGCCGAGGACTTCACCGCTGCGGTCCCCGAGGACCTCTCCGACCGGATCGAAGCGGCTCGGTCGAAGCTCGGCGATCGACTTTTCATCCTCGGTCACCACTACCAGCGCGACGAGGTGATCCGATGGGTCGATGCCCGCGGGGATTCCTTCAAGCTCGCCAAGCTGGCCAGCCAGCGCCCGGAAGCCGAGTTCATCGTCTTCTGTGGGGTCCACTTCATGGCTGAAGCCGCTGACATCCTGACGGCGGATCATCAGCAGGTGATCCTGCCGGACCTCAACGCCGGCTGCTCCATGGCGGACATGGCGGACATCGACTCCGTGGAGGACGCCTGGGCCGACCTGGCCGAGCACACCGACATAGCCCGCGTCGTCCCCATCACCTACATGAACTCAGCGGCGAACCTGAAGGCGTTCGTCGGGCGGCACGGCGGCGCAGTCTGTACCTCGTCGAATGCCCGTGCGGTGCTGGCGTGGGCCTTCGAACGGGGCGACCAGGTCCTGTTCTTTCCGGATCAGCACCTGGGCCGCAACACCGGTTTCCAGATGGGTTACGACGAGTCCGACATGGTGGTGTGGAACCCGCGACGGGAACTCGGCGGCATCGCACCGGATGACCTGGCCACCAAACGGTTCCTGCTCTGGAAGGGCCACTGCTCAGTACATCAACGGTTCCAGCCGGAGCACATCGCCGCCTTCCGAGCTGAGCATCCCGACGGGCTGGTCATCGTGCACCCGGAGTGCAGCCACGAGGTCTGCCAAGTCGCTGATCAGGTCGGCTCCACCGAGTTCATCCTGGCCGCGGTCGCTGCGGCGCCGGCCGGGTCCGTCATCGGCGTCGGAACCGAGATCCACATGGTGAACCGGATGGCAGCCGAGAGCCCGGATGTGACGGTGATGTCGCTGGACCCATTGGTCTGCCCGTGCTCGACCATGTTCCGCATCGATGCTCCCCATTTGTGCTGGGTGCTGGAGGAGTTGGTGGCCGGACGGGTCCCCAACCGGATCGTGGTCGACGACGAGGTGGCCGGTTGGGCCAAGGTCGCTCTGGACCGAATGCTGGAGATCACCTGATCTGGAGCTGAAATCTGGTGGGTCGGGTGCCGATAGAGCACGGTGACATGGTCCAACGAGCCGACACCCACTGACATCGGCGTTGCGGTCATCGGTGCGGGCTACTGGGGCCCCAACCTGATCCGCAACTTCTTGTCCTCCCCGGACACCTGGTTGTGGTCGGTCTGCGACCTCGATGTCGACCGGGCCCACCAGGTCCTCGGTCGACATACCTCGGTCACTGTGACGAACGATCTGTCCGACGTGCTGTCCGACCCCCGGGTCGAGGCCGTGGCCATCGCCACCCCCGCTCACACCCATTTCGGGATCGCCCGCGCCTGTCTCGACGCCGGCAAGCACGTCCTGGTGGAGAAGCCGCTGGCCTTGTCCAGCGCAGATGCAGAGCGGCTGGTCGGCTTCGGCGCCGAGCGGGGCCTGGTGGTGATGTGCGATCACACCTACTGCTACACACCCGCAGTTCAGCGGATCAGAGCCGACATCAGGAGCGGCTCGCTCGGCCGGATCCAGTACATCGACTCGGTGCGGATCAACCTCGGAATCATCCAGTCCGACGCGGATGTGTTCTGGGACCTCCTACCACACGACCTGTCGATCCTCGACGCCATCCTCCCGGCCGGCATCGAACCGACGGCTGTCTCCGCTCTCGGGGTGGACCCGGTGGGCGCCGGCCGAGCGTGCGTGGGCTACGTCACGATGATGCTGCCGGGCGACGGAATAGCGCACGTCCACGTCAGCTGGCTCAGCCCGGTCAAGATCCGGACGACCATCATCGGTGGCTCCCATCGGTACGTGGTGTGGGACGACGTCGATCCGGCGCAGCGACTCTCCATCTACGAGCGGGGAGTCGATGTGGCGAACATCAGCGCCACCGACGATCAACGCCAGATGATGATCCAGTACCGCTCGGGCGACATGTTGGCGCCTGCGCTCCAGGAGTCAGAAGCGCTCGCCGGCGTGGTCGCCGAGTTCGCCTCGTGCATCCGAAGCGGACGCGCCCCGATCACCGACGGCCGATCCGGCGTCCGGATCCTCAGGGTCCTCGAGGCGGTCGATGCATCGATCCGGGACAACGGTCGCCTGGTCCCACTCGACGTACACAGCGTGCGGCAATGACCTCCGACGCCGACGTGCCATTCCTCGATCTGGGGATCCAGACCAGGGCCGTTGCCACCGATGTCCGGGCTGCGCTTGATCGGATCATGGCGTCGGGTTCGTTCGTCGGCGGAGGGTCCGTTCGGCGGTTCGAGCGCCTGTTCGCCGATCATTGCGGCGTCGAGGACTGTGTCGGAGTCGCCAACGGCACCGACGCCATCGAACTGGCGCTCCGATCGGTGGGACTGGGACGCGGCGACCGGGTGGCCATTCCGGCCAACACGTTCGTGGCCACCGCCGAGGCCGTGGCACGAGTGGGCGCCACCTGCGTGGCCATCGACTGCGATGACCAGTACCTCCTGATGGATCCTGAGCGACTCGATGAGGCGTGCCGACAGAACGCGCCCGACGCCGTCATCGCCGTCGACCTCCACGGTCAGATCGCTCCGATCGACGACCTGGCTCAGGTGGCCGGCCGACATGGCGCCATCCTCATCGAGGACGCCGCACAGTCCCAGGGGGCGTTGCAGGACGGTCGAGGGATCGGGCACGGAGTCGCCGCGGCCACCACCAGCTTCTACCCCGGCAAGAACCTGGGCGCCTTCGGCGACGCGGGAGCGATCGTCAGTCGCTCGGCCCCGATCATCGAGCAGATCCGCCTGCTCGGAGATCACGGCAGTCGGGTGAAGTACGAGCACGAGGTCATCGGCATGAACTCCCGCCTGGATTCCTTCCAGGCCGAGGTGCTCCTGGCCAAGTTGGTGCACCTCGAGCGGTGGAACGCCGAGCGCCGCGCTGCGGCGGACCGCTACCACGAGCTGCTCGACAGCGTCCCAGGGCTGGTTCGGCCGAGGACACGGCCAGGCAACGTGCACGTGTGGCACCTCTACTGCATCAGGATCCCCGGACGAGACCCGGTGGCAACCGCTCTCGGTAATGCCGGGATCGCCACCGGGATCCACTACCCGACGCCGGTGCACCGCACTGCGGCCTTCCGAGACAGCGTTGAGCTGGGGTCACCCGACGGTTGTCCGGTGGCCGATCGTGCTTCGGCAGAGCTGCTCAGCCTCCCGATGTTCCCGGGGATCACCGGGGCCCAACAGGAACGGGTGGCCGAGGAACTCCGATCCGCCCTGGCGATCGTCAACGAGCGACCCAAGACATCCGAGCCGCTCCAGCCCAACCGCTGACCAGTTGCTCGTTGAACGAGTCAGCTCCGAACTCACAGGCGGGCCCCACCATCTCGACCTGGAGATCCAGCGCCGCCAAGGCGCTCGACGCGACTTCGAAGGCCGCTCGGTTGGCGGCTGACGGTACGGCGAAGCTGGGCCGGCGCACCACGCCGAGCACCCGGGCATCGTCACGGCTCTCCAGGACTCCCGACCGGCACAACTGAGCGATCGCAGCGTCCGCCAGCTCCCGCTCGTCGCACCACCAGGCCAGCTCGCAGCACACCACCGGACGATCCGAATCATCACCATGACTCCTGGACATCCTGATCACGGGCTCATCGGCTCCCAGCACCCACATGACGTCCGGGAGCGGGCTCCCGGAGGGCAGCTCGATCCAGCACAGGGCGGAGATGGCGAGGTCGGACGAGTATCGGACTGCAGCTGCCTCGAACAGCTCGGCACTCGGGACGCCGACGATCGGCCGGTCGCTGAGGACCGTCGAACCGTCGGCGAAGCCACATCTGGTCGCCACTGCGTCCCGCCCGATCGACGTGAGCTGGCCCACCTCGCGGACCTCGATACGTGGCTCGGCGATCACCCGGTCCACCAGGGCGTCGACCAGCACCGACATCCCGCCGCCGGCCACGCTCCACGACGGTCGGTTCGGTGGATCCACGCCCGGACCTCTCAACGCGTCGACCAGCGTGCCCGGCCAGAACAGCGGCATCCAGATCTTGCGATGGAGTCCGGCCACGACCGAACTCGAGCCGCCTTCCAGCAGTCGCGAAGCGAAGCCCTCGATGAACCGATGGTGGAAGGTCGTACCCGTCTGGCACTGGCCCGCCTCGAGCAGGTTCGTGCTCCAGAGTCGAGCAGGATCGGCGAACCACCCCGATCGACCCCATGTCCGCTCCGATGCCTGTGCTTCGGCCCGGACCGCGGCGAGCTCGCTGGTGGACATCAGCTCGATGGCACCGTCCAGGGTCCCGTCGAGTATCCAGTCGTGGACCCGACGCCCGCCCGATTGAACGAGGGCCGGCTCGACTGGCACCAGTCCTGCACCCGCCAATGACCGCACCTCCCCGTCGACCAACTCGATGTAGGGCCGGTGGCCATGCGGTCCGGGTCGGTAGTCCACCAGTGGCGGGCAGTCGCTGCTCCCTACATCCCCGTAGCTCAGCTCGATCAGTCTGGACCCCAGCTCCACCCGACGCCCACCGACCTCGACTGCGGCAAAGCCCCCGCCGAACCGGGCAGGTGACAACAGGCGAACGACCACGCCCTCGGCTGCCAACGCCAGAGCCGCAGACAGCGCGGACACGGTTCCGCCGATCACATCCTGTTCGTGCATCACAGCTCCAGTTCCATCACGACGCGGAGCTCGGTCGAGCAACCCATGGCCTTCTTGAACTGGATCAACCCGAGATTCGGCTCGCCGTGGTCGGTCGAGATGCCGATGTCGAGGAACTCCGCTCCGCTGGCCGCGGAATCCTCCACCACCGCTTCCACGAGCAGCGGCATGGGCGACCGAGCGAGCTGGTGTCCGTGGTCGCCCCAGTACTGCACGACGTCCTCGCCCGGCCCGACCCGATAGACGAGGGCTGCGGCAATGATCCGTCCCGACTCCCGGATGGCCAGCATCCTGACCCCCGGGGAGAACCGATCACGCGCGGCCCGGACGTAGTCGAGGTCCAGACGCATCGGACGCCCCTTGTCCAGACGGTTGTTGCGCAGCACGTCGTAGGCCTCGACCCAACCGGCCTCGTCCGTTTCCGCCAGCGTGAACACGTCGAGTCCGAGCGATGCCACCTGGCGCAGCGCCCGCCGCGACTCCCGACGCAGAGACGTGGACCATTCGTCGCCCGACGACACGCTGCGAAGGTCGATGTAGAAGTTCAGATCGCTCTCGGTGACTCGGAATCCTTGCTGGAACAACGCGAAGTCGAGATTGGCGCCCCATGGCGAGCTGTGGGGCGGACGCATTCGCACTCGGATCCCGTGCAGCGCTTCGCGTCGGGCCACCTCGCAGCAGCGTTCGACCATGCCGCACACGTCGGTGACCGACGCTCCGGGGCGGGCCGCGTCGAACCCGCCGTAGGGCGCCGAGTACCCGGAGACCCACCACGAGTCGTCCACGACTCCGCTCAGCGTCCCGACCAGCCGACCCTGGTCATCACGGTGATCGACGACCAGCAGCCGCTCCACCACCCCGTCGCGGAGGCCGGCGAACTCGGGTGAGTTCCAGAGGGAGATGTGGGTCATGTGCGACGGAAGATGAGGTAGTTCATGGCCGCGAACTCCGGCACCAGTCGTCCGGCAGCCACGAAACCGCGGAGCGTCTCGTCGTCCAGTGAGCCGAGCACATCGTTCGGGAACGGCTTGATCATGATGCCTTCGTGGTGGATGTCTCGCAGCCCGGCTCGAGCGCCCAGACCCCTCAGCTCCATGGAATCGAAGATCCGATTGGTGCCGAACCGTGAGCCACGCTCGCTGACCTCATGGAGCGCTGCCATCGCCCCCGTGGCAATCCCCACGAGTCGGTGGAGGGACGACGGGTTCTGGAGGGACAGGTGGAGCAGACCGGCGGGCGCTAGCGCTTCGGCGACGTCAATGAGCACTCCGATCGGGTCGGCCACCTCGTGGATGACGTTGGCCAACACCACGTGGTCGAACGGCTGCTCAGACGCACAGGACGACAGATCTCCCAGGACCAGCTCCACACCGGGCAGACCGCGCCCGGTCGCCACCTCGAGATACGCGGGCTCACGATCCACTCCGAGCACGGTGGCTCCAGCCGCCACGAAGCCAGCAGTCATCCGGCCTGTTGCGCAGCCGAGCTCCAGGACGCGGTCACCAGGACGCACCCAGTGGCAGATGGCCTCGCAGGTGGCGTCGGTGTACCACCGGTCGGTGTCGGTGTCCGGGTCGTAGATGGCGGCGTACCCCATGCCATCAACATCGGCAGCCAACGGTCGATGGATGAGGTATGCAGGACCGCCTCAGCGAGACCGACCTCGATCGCTTCGCCAACGAGTACTACCTGAGCGACGAGATCGACGACACCGACATCGAAGAGCTGGCCCAGACCTATTCCATCCCCCCGATCCTGGCCGCGACCGAGGCCGCTCCTCGGCTGCTCGAGATGGGCTACGGGACCGGCCTGATTGCCCGTGAGCTGCTGGCAGCCGGGCGGTCGATCGAAATCGTCGAGGGCAGCGGCCAGCTGGTCGCAGAGGCACAGCGACGCCACGCCCAGGACCCGGTGGAGTTCCACCACTCCATGTTCGAAGCATTCCAGCCCACCGAACCGTACGACGCGGTTCTGGCCCTCCACGTCCTGGAGCACGTCGATGACCCGGTCGGGCTTGCTCGACGAATCATCGAATGGTTGCGTCCCGGTGGCGTGATCGTGGCCGTGACGCCCAATGCGAACTCCATCCACCGCCAGCTCGGGGTCGCCATGGGCGTTCAGGAACGCCTGGACGATCTGTCCGCCCGTGACCATCTGGTCGGGCACCGCCGCGTGTACGAACTCCACGAGCTGTGCGGCGACCTGAGCGCCGCGGGGTTCGAGATCATCGACACCTTCGGGTACTTCGTGAAGCCCCTCAGCAACGGCCAGATGATCGACTGGTCACCCGCCGTGCTGGCTGGGCTGAACGCCATCTCCGGTCAAGTCCCCGCCGAGCTCTGCGCCAACATCGGGGTGATTGCTCGGCGTCACTGATGTGAGCCGGGCCACACACACCGTTGTCAGCGCGAGGCCCTCAGCCACGAGTGCCGCCACGGCGAAGCCGACGGCGGACCGAACGCCGAACACTGCGCTGCCCACGATCACGGTGACCGAGACCAAGCTGGCCGCCGCCAGTACCCGGGCCCGGCGGTCCGCCAGCAGCTCTGACTCCGCCACCAGCCGTGCCGTGGCCAGCGGGACCGCGAGCAGGAACAGCCCCATCACGAGACCAAGGCGCGAACCGGATTCGAAACCGACCAGGGCAGCCAGCGGTTCATCACCCCACCACACAGCCACGGCTGCAAGAGGCACCAGGGCTGCGGTGAGCAACCAGGTGATCCGCCAGGACGATGAGATCCGACGACGTCTCGAGTCGGCGTCGCGCTCCGAGGCGATCATGGCCGTCAACGGTGCGCCGATGGACAGGACCAGGGCGGCCAGCGCCTCGGCCGGTTTCTGCGAGACCGAGACCGACGCCACCACGGTTGCCGGGGCCACGACCAGGGCGGAACCCACCACCAGTCGCGGGGCCAACAGATTCAGGGTCGACGCCACGGCGGTCCACCGGCCGACCGGATCGAGCAGCCTGATGTCAGCCCGAGCGACCGGCCGCATCGCACCTCCCCGTCGTGCGATCACGGTGGCGCCGATGACCGCGGAGCCCAGGTTGGTCACCAGGTAGGCCCAGAGGAGCGCCTCGGCACTTGTGCCATGGGCCAGGAGGAGACCGGCGATGACAACGAAGGCGATTCGCTCGACCACCAGGAGCAACATCTCCAGACGCACGAGCCCCACGGCCCGCAGCGACGCGAAGGCCAGTTCGGTCATCCCGCTCGCCAACGCGATCAATCCGGCCGCCAGGACGATCTCGGTGTCCACGGGGAGCGCCAGCGTGGCTGCGCCCAACACGGCTCCCGAGAACAGCCGCCGTCGAACCGCACCGAGGTACACCGAGCGGAGCGACTCCGGGTCCACCGCCACCACCCGGGTGATGGTTCTGGTCAGGCCGAGATCGCTCAGTGCGCCCAGGATGAAGACCAACGTGAGGCCACCGGCCAGGCGGCCGAACTCGGCCTGACCCAGCACTCGTGCCGCCACGACAAACCACACGAAGCCGATGCCCTGCGCGACCAGACGAGCGACGGCCAGGCCGCCGAGTCGTCGTCCGACGGGACCGCTCCAGCCGGGGGACGCAGGGATCTGCACCTGGGTCATCGTCGGCGTCGCAACGCGTCCCGAAGTCCGGCCCAGACGCCCGAACCCCATGCGATGTGCATGACCGGCATGGCCATCAGGAAGTGTCGGATCGACATGCCTCGTCGGCGCTCCCCGCCCTCATGGACCAGGGCGGCCACGAGGCCGGCCGAGTAGAGCCCGGCCAGAGCGAGCAGGATCCCCGTGCCGATTCGGCGCGTGGAAACTGGGACGAGCGAGACCGAGACGGTGAACCCCAGGGCGACCGCGGCCGGCGCCGCCAGGTGCCGTGGTCGGACATCGGCCGGACGTCGCACCATCACCTCGGACTTCCAACGTCCGTAGTCGAAGAACTGCCGTCCGAGCAGCCGGAGCGTGCGGCGGGGCCGGTAGACCGAGGAGATCTCCGGGGTGAAGACCAAGGATCCTCCGATCGCCCGAACCCGTTGGTTGGTCTCGTAGTCCTCGTTGCGCAAGAGCGACTCGTCGTAGCCGCCGGCATCGAGGAGGGCCTGCTTCACGAAGACCGGGTGACTAATGGTGTCAACGACGCACTCGCTGGTGGCCGAACGATGGGGTGACGCCATACCGAACGGCGAGGCCATGGCGGCCCCGATGGCATTGCCGACCGGATCGAACCCCTCGTGCAGGTACCGGCCGCCGACACCGGCGGCTCCGGTCCGGACCAGCACCTCGACCGCGACCTCCACATAGCGGGAGTCCGGGACGCCGTGCGCCGACAGGTAGCACAGGACCTCGCCGATCGACTGGTGAAGTCCGATGTTCGCGGCCGCCGCGGCGATCCGCCGAGAGTTGTTCAACAGCCTGATACGGGGATCACGGAGCGCCCACTCCTCCACGATCTCGAGGCTTCCATCGGTCGAACCGCCGTCGATCACCATGATCTCGATCAGCTCCGGATAGGTCTGGGCCACGAACCCGGCGAGGCACGCCCCGATGTGCTCGGCCTCGTTCAGCATCGGAACGATTGCACTCACCGTCGGCTTGTCGGACCCGAATCGTTGGGGGCCGCTCATCAACGCCCGGCTCCCGCTCCGCCGAACACGCTCCGAGCCGTCCTGGCCATGATGCGAAGGTCGAACGACAGGCTCTGGCGTTCGAGGTAGTGGAACTCGTACTGGAGCTTCTCCAGCGCGTCGGCGTTGTCACCTGCGTAGCCGTACTTGACCTGCGCCCAACCGGTGAGCCCCGGCCGAACCAGATGGCGCATCCCGTAGAAGGGAAGCTTCTGGCTCAGCTCGGCGACGTACTCCGGCTGCTCAGGTCGTGGTCCGACGATCGAGAGTTCGCCGCGAAGAATGTTCCACCCCTGGGGCAACTCGTCCAGGTGCGCCCGACGGAGCAGCCGGCCCACGCGGGTGATTCTCGGGTCGTCCTGGGTCGTCCACGTGGTCGGAGCGCCGTTCACCCGCATGGTGCGGAACTTCACGATCATGAAGACCGCGCCACCCTTTCCGACCCGAGGTTGGCGGTAGAGCAGTGGTCCGGAATCCCCGACCACGTTCGCCAGGGCGACCAGCGGTGCGACGGCGACGGCCAGCACCAGACAGGCCAGACCACAGGCGACGTCGATCACCCGCTTCACCGGCGCATACCTCCCGCCGTGCACCTCTGCGATGTCGAACATCAGCGATGCTCGTTCCAGCTCGGACGCGGGGAGCTTGCCCATCCACTGCGCCGAGAACTCAGACAGCGAACGCACCCGTACGCCCCGCTCGTGCAGACGAGCGGCTTGGCGCACCACCGTGGCCTCGGCCAGGGCAAATCGATCGAGGACCACCAGATTGGCCCCGGTGGCGACAACGGCGTCGATCAACGGGCGGACGGTGGGTCCCAGCCGAGCCTCGTCGGGGGTCATCATGCCCACCACGGTGGCGGGACGCTCCGGGCTGGTCTCCAGGTCGATCCACAAGGGCGAGACATCGGCCAGATCCCCCACCACGATCACCCGGGTCTGCTCGCGTTCGCGGCGGCTGACGTCGTCGGCCAGTCGACAACACAGGACGAACCACGGCACCAGAACCGCCGAGGCACCGAGGATGACCAGACGAGGCAACAACGGTGAGCCCACGACCAACTGGCAGATCGACAGGAACACCGCCCCCGCGGCCACCGCCCCCAGCGCCCCGACCCACGCCCCGCCCCGCGATGGGCGCTGACCGGGAATGCCCAGGGCATAGGCACAGACGACCAGGGCCGCCACGAAGCCAACGGCCCACGGAAAGCGGAACGACGAGAAGAAGTCGTAGCGCTCGTCGGCCACGAACCGCCCGTGGTACACGCTCAGTGCGCCGATGCCCAGCACCGGCCCCGCCACGACGAGGGCCCGCGCGGTTCGGTTCACCCAGTTCTGATCGGCATCCTGGCCCAGAAGTTGATGTCAGCCGTTGAGCAGCGGCTTCAGAAAGGCCCCGGTGTAGCTGCCCTTGGTCTTCGCCACCAGCTCCGGTGGCCCTTCGGCAATGACCTGTCCGCCACCGGAACCACCCTCCGGTCCCAGATCGATGACCCAGTCCGAGGTCTTGATGACGTCCAGGTTGTGTTCGATCACCAGCACGGTGTTCCCCTGGTCCACCAGCCGGGTCAAGACTCCGAGGAGCTTTCTGATGTCCTCGAAGTGCAGTCCCGTTGTGGGTTCGTCCAGCAGGTACATGGTGTGACCGGTGGATCGCTTGGCCAACTCCGATGACAGCTTGACCCGCTGAGCCTCACCTCCGGACAGGGTGGTGGCTGGCTGACCCAACCGGACATAGCCCAGCCCCACGTCGACCAGCGTCTGCATGTGACGGGCGATGGTGGGCTGGTTGGCGAAGAACTCCAGTGCCTCGGCGCACGGGAGGTTCAACACCTCGGCAATGTTCAGGCCCTTGAACCTGATGTCCAGCGTGTCACGGTTGTACCGGGCTCCCTTGCAGACCTCGCACGGCACGTAGACGTCCGGCAGGAAGTGCATCTCGATCTTGATCGTGCCGTCCCCGGCGCACGCCTCGCAGCGCCCACCTTTCACGTTGAAGCTGAAACGCCCCGGCAGATATCCCCGGACCTTGGCCTCGTTGGTCTGGGCGAACAACTTCCGGATGTGATCGAAGACGCCCGTATACGTGGCTGCGTTGGAACGGGGCGTCCGGCCGATCGGCGACTGATCGATGTCGATCACCTTGTCGATGTGCTCGAGGCCGTCGATCCGCTTGTGCTTGCCCGGCGGCAACTTGGATCCGTACACGTGGCTCATCAGCGCCCGGAGCAGGATGTCGTTGATCAGCGTGGACTTACCGGAACCACTGACCCCGGTGACCGACACGAAACACCCCAGGGGAATGTCCACATCGAGGTTGGCCAGGTTGTGTTCCCGGGCACCCTTGACCGAGATCCACTCCTCGCCGGGATCCCTCCGCAGGGTCGGGGTGGGAATGGACCGCTTACCGGAGAGGTACTGACCGGTGACCGACTCCTTGTTCTTCAGCAAGCCGGCCACCGTGCCGGAGTGCACCACCGCTCCCCCGTGCTCACCTGCTCCCGGCCCGATGTCCACCACGTGGTCGGCGATCCGGATGGTGTCCTCGTCGTGCTCGACCACCAGCACGGTGTTCCCGATGTCCCGGAGGTGTTCCAGGGTTCCGATGAGCCGGTGGTTGTCTCGTTGATGGAGGCCGATCGACGGCTCGTCGAGCACATAGAGCACTCCGACGAGTCCCGATCCGATCTGGCTGGCCAGGCGGATCCGTTGGGCCTCGCCGCCGGACAGGGTGGCCGCCCCGCGGTGGAGGTTCAGGTAGCCGAGACCGACGTCGCAGAGGAACTTGAGACGCGAGTCGATCTCCTTGACGATCTGCTCGGCGATCTGCGCCTGCCGAGTGGACAGTTCCAGGTCCAGGATGGTCTGGCGGGCGTCGCCGATCGGGAGGCCGCACAGCTCGTACACGTTGTGGCCCCCGACCGTCACCGCCAATGCCAACGGATTCAGACGAGCCCCGCCACAGACGTGGCAATCGACCTCTCGCATGTAGCCCGTGATCTGCTCCCGCAAGCTGTCCGATTCCGCCTCGGAGTGTCGGCGCTGGAGGTACGGGATGACGCCCTCGTAGCGGGCCGAGTACGACCTGGTCCGGCCGTAGCGGTTCTTGAACTTCACGTCGACCCGATCGGCCCCGCCGATGCCGTACAGCATGAGCTTCTGATCCTTCTTCGACAGCTGACCGAACGGCGTGCTGTACGGCACGCCGTACTGCTCACAGGTGGACTCGATCAGCCGGTGGAAGTACTTCGCGTGCCCACCGGACCAGGGTGCGATGGCGCCGCCCTCGAGGGTGAGATCCGGGTCGGGAACGACCAGTTCCGGGTCGACTTCGTACACCATCCCCAGTCCGTCACACGACGAGCAGGCCCCGTACGGCGAGTTGAAGGAGAAATTTCGGGGCGCCAGTTCAGCGAAGCTCTTCCCGTCCGACGGCCGGGACAGATGCTCGGAGAAGGTGAGCAACTCGGGTTCACCATCCTGTGGAAGCAACTCGATCTGCGCCATGCCCTCCGCCAGGCCGAGCGCGGTCTCCATGGACTCGGTGAGACGACGTTCGATGCCATCACGCAGGACCAGCCGGTCCACCACGACCTCGATGGTGTGCTGCTCGTAGCGTTCCAGCTCGATGGTCTCACCGAGGTCCCTGACCTCGCCGTCCACGCGTACGCGGCCCAGACCCTGCGAAGCCAGGTCCTCGAACAGCTGCTCGTAGGTGCCCTTGCGCCCGCGCACCACGGGGGCGAGCAACTGGAAACGCGTGCCCTCCGGCAAGCCCATCACCCGATCGACAATCTGCTGAGGAGTCTGGCGAACCAGTTCCTCGCCCGTCTCCGGGTCGTGCGGGACACCCACCCGCGCGTACAGGAGCCGGATGTAGTCGTAGATCTCGGTGACGGTGCCCACGGTGGAACGGGGATTGCGCGACGCCGATTTCTGATCGATCGAGATGGCCGGAGAGAGTCCCTCGATGAACTCGACATCGGGCTTGTCCATCTGGCCGAGGAACTGCCGGGCGTACGCCGAGAGCGATTCGACGTACCGACGTTGCCCCTCGGCGTAGATGGTGTCGAAGGCCAGACTGCTCTTGCCCGAACCCGACAGACCGGTGAAGACGATCAGCTTGTCCCGAGGCAGGTCGATGCTGATGTTGCGGAGGTTGTGCTCCTTCGCCCCACGGATGACGATCCGATTGCTCACACCGGGCAGTCTACCTACGCGCAGACTCCCCGAACAGATGTTCGTTCAGACGCTCCGGAAGTGCACCGAGGACCAACCCGAGGTCTCTCGCTCCTGCCCCGGGATCACCTCGTATCGACCACCCAGTTCGCGTACGTCCTGGTCGATCCGGGTGGCCGGCGTCACGAGGACGAACTGGCGGACACCGGCCTGGGACAGTCGTTCGGCCAGTTCCGGCAGGTCCGATCGTTCCGGCACGGACAGCATGGGGAACCTGGTGACGTAGCGCCACGAGAACCGACCGACCTCGATCCGGGTGCTCACGATCAGCGGGTCGGGTTCACCGACGGCGACGGCTTCGTTGTGCAGGCGTTCCACCGTCCTGTCCACGACCGGACGGATGCTTGCGATGTACAGAACGGCCGAGGCGGATGCCGCCAGGCCTGACACGATCAGTCCAGCGGCGACCACCCTGCGCACGGGTCGATCCACCAGGGCGAGACGCCTCGACAACGAGACGACCAGGACCGGGATCACCAGCGGGATCAGGAGTCGAAGATACCGGCCTCCCCAGTCGCCCGAGCCGCCAGCGGCGTACTGGGTCGCCACGACCGCCGCGGCGTAGAGCGTCGCGGCCACGAGCACCATTCGGATCGTGGCCAGGCCGAGCAGCTGACGGTCGACGCAGAACGCCCCGGCGATGAGCAACGGAAACGCCATGACCAGACCGGGGATCAGGTCCTGCACGAAGACCATGCGGGCGACCCAGAGCGTCGCGGCGCCGATGGCCGCTCCGCGAACCATCGCCGGGGCGGCTCCTCGCCGGATACCCCACCACGCCACCACGGTCAGGGCGGTGGCCGCCAGAACCAGCCATTGGCCGAGCGCACCGCCTCCCAGGTCGGTCCGCAGGACGCTGTTCACGAATCCTGGGACCCGACCCTCGAGCCACGGGACCCGGTCGGTGGTGACGAAGGGGGTCACCGCTCCCCCTCGGGCTGCAGCTTCCAACCAACCATCCAAAAAGTGCGCAGCCACCGCGGAGACCCCTGCCACGGCACCCGAGACCAGGCCCGCCGCACGGAGGCGACTCCAGAGCACCAGGGACAGTCCCAGCGCGACCCCGAACAAGGTCGCCTCACTCCGAAGGAGCACCCCCAGCGACACCGCGGCGCCGAGGCCGATCAGCTTCGACACTCGACCAACGGTGATGCCGCTCGGGGACTCGACGAGCTCGGCAGCCAATCCAGCAGCGATTGATGCGCACAGCAGAGCGGGAGCGTGGGCGATCACCCAGAAGGCATCCATGATGGCCGGCGAGGCCAACAGGACCGCCCACAGCGCGACGCGATCCAGCCAGAGCGGGGCGCCGGCGCGGCGGGCCAGGGACCGCGTTGACAGCCCGATGATGGCCGCCGCGGCGACAAGGCAGAGTCCGTGGACGAACAGGACTCCGCGCAGACCCCCCACATCGAAGACCAGCGCGACTGCAGCCGGATAGGCCACATGCTTGGTGTACGGGAACCATCGCCCGTCGGCAGTGTCGGACAGGTCGAGTGGGAACCATCGGCCCTCGGGGTCCACGACCGGATTGGGGTTCGTCATCCCCCAGTCGCCGGTGTCGTTGAGGACCTGCGCCTGTGACAACACGGCGCCCTCGTCGGCGTTGATCACCGCGCCGGTTCCAGTCACCGCGATCACCACCATCACGGCCATGGACGCCACGGCCACGTGCCAGGAGTACGGGACACGAGTCACCGGTCTCCATCGGTCACCGGATCCACCGAGATGAGCGCTCGACCGCCATACTGAACGCCATGTCCTCGACGTCTGGCGTGCTGTTTCGCATCTCCACGTTCGGCGAATCCCACGGGGGTGGGGTCGGCGTCGTCGTCGACGGTTGCCCGCCCGGACTCGCTCTGGACCTCCCGTCGATCCAGGAGGACCTCGACCGTCGCCGCCCGGGTCAGAGTCGCCTCGTCACCCAGCGCAACGAGGGTGACGAGGTCGAGATCCTCTCGGGCCTCGAGGACGGTGTCACCACAGGTGCTCCGATCGCCATGCTGGTTCGAAATCGCGATCAGAACTCCGGCGCGTACGACCACCTCCGCGATGTCTACCGACCCAGTCACGCAGACTGGACCTACGACGCCAAGTACGGAATCCGGTCGGTCGCCGGCGGGGGCCGCTCGTCCGCACGCGAAACGATCGGCCGAGTGGCCGCGGCCGCCATCGCTCGTCAGTTGCTGACTGCCGCCGCAGGGATCGAGGTGTTGGCCTGGGTCAGTGCGGTCCACGACGTGGACGCGTCGGCATCGATCGATGCAGCACAGGTCACCCTCGAGGCCGTCGAAGCCGATCCCACTCGCTGTCCGTCACCGCCCCACGCCGCCGCCATCACCGCGGCGATCGAAGCAGCCCGCCGTGACGGCGACAGCCTCGGTGGCATCGTGACCTGCGTCGTCCGGCACCTCCCCGCCGGTCTGGGCGAGCCGGCGTTCGACCGGTTCGAAGCCGACCTGGCCAAAGCCACCATGTCGTTGCCTGCCACCAAGGGCTTCGAGATCGGATCAGGCTTCGGCGCCGCCACCATGACCGGGAGAACGCACAACGATCCCTTCGTGCCGGGACCAGACGGCCGCCCGCGGACCCTGACCAACCACTCCGGCGGTGTTCAGGGCGGCATCACCAACGGCGAGGATGTCCTCTTCCGGGTGGCATTCAAACCGACGGCCACGATTTCTTCCGAGCAATCAACGGTCACTCGCGACAACCAAGCCACCACCCTGGAAGCCAAGGGCCGCCACGATCCCTGCGTACTGCCACGAGCCGTGCCCATGGTCGAGGCCGCGGCGCTGCTGGTCAGCGCGGACCACTGGCTCCGCCAGCAGGCGCTCAGCTCTCTTCGGCGTGCGTGACCGGGTCCTCGCCCATCCATCCCCGCAGTGTGTTCTTCAGCTTGATCTGTTGGATGAACAGATCGTGCTCGGGGCCGGCCTCGGTCGTTGCCTGCGGGGCCTTCCAGTAGAAGCTGAGCCATTCCTGGACACCGGACTGCCCGGCCCGCTGCGCCAGGTCCAGGAACAGAGCCAGGTCCAGGACGATGGGCGCAGCGAGGATCGAGTCCCGACAGAGAAAGTCCACCTTGATCTGCATCGGATAGCCCATCCACCCCACGATGTCGATGGCGTCCCAGCCCTCCTTGTTGTCGCCACGAGGCGGGTAGTAGTTGATCCGCACCACGTGATCCACGTTGCCGTAGAGCTCGGGATAGACGTCCGGCTGCAGGATGGAGTCCAGGACGCCGAGCTTGGAAGTCTCCTTGGTCTTGAAGTTCTCCGGGTCGTCGAGCACCTCGCCGTCGCGATTGCCGAGGATGTTGACCGAGAACCATCCCCGAAGACCCAGCATCCTGGCCTTCAGGCCGGGGGCGAGGATCGTCTTCATGAGGGTCTGGCCGGTCTTGAAGTCCTTGCCGGTGATGGGGACACCGTTCTGGGCGGCCAGCTGTTCCATCACCGGAAGATCGATCGACAGGTTCGGTGCGCCGTTGGCGAACGGCACACCCGAGGCCAAGGCCGCGTAGGCGTAGATCTGGCTGGGCGCGATGTTCGGATCGTCGGCCTTCAGGCCCGCTTCGAAGGACTCGATGGTGTCCTGGACCGGCGTCGGCTCCTGATACGCCTCGGTCGAGCCGCACCACACCATGACCATCCGATCGCACTCGTTCTCCACCTTGAAGCGTTCGATGTCCGCCATCAACTGTTGCGCCAGGTCCCATTTGGACGTCCCTGTCTTGACGCGAACCCCATCGAGGCGCTTGACCCACCGCTGGTCGAACACGGCGTCCATGGCCACGATGCCCTCGAGCTCCGCCGACAACGGGTTCAGGTCCTCCGACGAGAGCACTCCAGCAGTTCGCGCCGCCTCGAGCGCGTTGGGCGAGATCGGATCCCAGCCACCGAACACGATGTCGTCGAGGGAGGCCAACGGAACGAAGTCCCGAATCAGCGGGTTCCGCCCCTCCGTGCGCTGGCCCAGGCGGATGTGGGCCATCTGGGTGAGCGAACCGATGGGCACGGCAAGTCCCAGACGAGCGGCGATCACGCCCGCGTAGGCGGTGGACGCAACGGCGCCCATACCTGGTGTGAGGATGCCGAGGCGTCCGGTGGCGGGGGCAATATCGATCGGTGGCATGGGGCCTTCCTGAGAGAGTCGACCTCTCGGTCTAGTGGATCGGAGAGGATGGGGGCGTGGCGGCACCGGAACGAAGCATGCGACGACGCCTGATCCGCTCGCCGAGGTACATCCCGTCGCTCCTGTGGGGCCTCGCCACCATCGTTGCCGGGTCCGCATTGATCGGCGTACTCGGGCCTCAGCTACGCGAGGTCCAGGTCACATTGGCCCGCCGTCTCCGGGACGGACCCTGGTTCGATCTGCTCCTGACGGCCAGCGGCTTCCTCCAGGTGGCCGCGCTGGTGGCTCCCCTGGCCGTGGTGTCGGTGCTCCTGCTGGTTCGGCGAACGCGTGAGGCCTTGGTGATCGCGACAGCCGGAGCGTTGGGCGCAGCCCTTGACCTGGGGATCGCCATCGGTCTGCAGCGGGCGTCACTCACCGATGCGCTGGCGACGATCCGCGAGTTCAACGATTCCACGCCACTTCCGACACAGTTCACCATCACCAGCCTGGTTGCCATACTCGTAGTCGCCCGACCATGGGGCCCGCGACGATGGATCACCGTCGGCTGGTGGATCATCGGTATCTCGGTCTTCACCCGGTTCGTGGCCGCGGACGTGCCCATGTCGCCGGTCGTCCTACTCCTCGGTGTCGGCGTCTCCTCGGGGGCGTTGGTCGGCATGCTGGCCGGGGAGATCCGGCGCACGCCGGATACCGAGAGCGTCCGCCTGGCAGCCGCTCGAATCGGACTGCATCTCCGGGAGGTGCGCGAGGCACCAGCACCCTCATCGACGAGCGCAGCTTGGATCGGCGTGGAATCCGATGGCCGTCAGTGGCTGCTCATCGCCTCGGGCCCGGACCAGGTGACCGAGGCCATCATCCGCCAAGCCGGGCGCCTGACCTTCCTCACCGGCGTGGGCGATCGCCCACCGATCCGGGACCTCCGTCGGGCCGTTGAACACCGAGCGCTGAACCTGCTGGTCGCCGCCCAGTCCGGAGCGCGGGTTCCGGCGTCACGAGGAGTGGCATCGGTCGCCGATGAGATCCTGCTCACCCTCGAATTCATCGAGGGCAGCCGCCTGTCGGCCCTGTCGGCAGACGAGCTCCTCGATGGCAACGGAGGCACCTCGGCGTTGGCCGATGCCTGGCGCCAGACCGCAGCGCTCCACGCTGCCGGCATCCGCCACGGCGACTTGATCCTGGACAACGCCGTTCTGCATCCGGGTGGGCAGGTGTGGTGGGTCGATCTCGACGACGCGGAGATCGATGCAGCTCCGGTGGCGCTGGCGTCGGACGTGGCCAACCTCCTGGCATCAAGCTTCGCCGTGGTGGGACCTGAACACGCCGTAGATGTCGCAGTGCGCGAGATGGGGGCCGACGCCGTCGCTGCAGCACTGCCTCACCTCCAACCGGCCGGACTTCGATCAACGGCCCGACGGCAGCGCCGTGGACTCGGCGAACTTCGTGCCGCGGCCTCCGATCGTGTGGGCGTCCAAGAGGTCGAGTTGGCCAAGGTGGCCCGGTTCCGGCCACGGACCCTGATCGGGCTCGCCATGCTGGCGGGCGCGTTCTATTTGTTGCTCCCCCAGTTGGGCAACGCCGACGAGATCCGGAGCTCGCTGGCGGCCGCTGACCGTCGCTGGGTGTTGCTGGCACTGCTCGCGTCGATCGTCAGCTACCTGGGCGCTGGTCTGTCGCTGGTCGGCTCCGTGCCTGGTCCCGTGCCATTCGGTTGGGCCACCGGAGCAACGGTCGCCACCTCGTTCACCAACGCCGTGGCGCCAGCCGGCGTTGGCGGCATGGCACTCAGCGTTCGGTTCCTCCAGCGACTGGGGATCGCCACCCCTGTGGCCGCCACGTCCGTCGCAGTGAAGACCCTCGGTGGGTTCCTCGTACATCTCGTGCTGATGGGCACCGCTGTCTTCGTGGCCGGGCGGGCCGACGTGTTCACCAGCGTGAACATTCCCTGGACCACCGTGGGATGGATCGTGGCCGGCCTCCTGCTCCTGGTCCTCGCGGTCTTGGCCACCCCACCGGGACGCCGGTTCGCCGAGCGCTCGCTGGCCCCACGCCTTCGACAGGCTGTCTCCGGGCTGGGTGCAGTGGTCAGCTCTCCGTCCCGGCTCGCCGCCCTCTTCGGCGGGTCGGCATTGTTGACCATCGCCTACGCGGTCTGTCTGGTGTGCAGCGCTCGGGCCGTGGGGATCGGCTCGCCCCCCAGTGAGTTGGCGATCGTGTACCTCACGGCGGCCATTGTGGCCACGGTCGCGCCGACCCCCGGGGGCCTGGGGCCCGCCGAGGCGGCCTACGCTGCGGCGCTCGGTGCCATCGGTGTTGCTGCCGGGCCGGCCATCGCCTGTGTCCTGGTGTTCCGCCTGATGACCTTCTGGCTGCCCATCGCTCCCGGCTACTGGACGATGCGTCTCATGGAACGTCGGCGTCTCCTCTGACCAGTCAGCCCGGTCAACCCTTGCAGCCCGGTCAACCCTTGCAGCCGGTCAACCGACGACGCCGGCCTGGCGCAGCTCGCGTTTCAGCTCCTTGATCTCGTCCCGCAGACGGGCGGCGTACTCGAAGCGGAGATCGGCCGAGGCCTCGTTCATCTCGTCGGTCAAGGTCTGGATGAGCCGTCCCAGGTCTTCTGGCGCCAGGTCGGCGAACTCGTCACGACGGTTCTCGCCGGGTCGCTTCTTTCGGTGTCCGGATCCCGGTACCGGAGCGGTGTCCCGATTGCCGCGGAGCTGGCCCAGGATGTCCGTGACCGCCTTACGGATGGAGGTCGGGTTGATCCCGTGCTCGGCGTTGTAGGCCTCCTGGATCCCCCGCCGCCGATTGGTCTCCGCCAGGGCCCGCTCCATGGAACCCGTCACGTTGTCGGCGTACATGATGACCTGACCATCGACGTTGCGGGCCGCCCGCCCGATCATCTGGATCAGCGAGCTCTCGCTCCGCAGGAACCCTTCCTTGTCTGCGTCGAGGATGGCCACCAGCGAGACCTCGGGCAGGTCCAGTCCTTCTCGCAGCAGGTTGATCCCGACCAGCACGTCGAACTCGCCGAGACGCAGATCGCGGAGCAGTTCGATTCGTTGAATGGTGTCCACCTCGGAGTGCAGGTACCGGACCCGGACCCCTTGTTCCAGCAGGTAGTCCGTCAGGTCCTCGGCCATCTTCTTGGTCAGCGTGGTCACGAGCACGCGATCACCTCGGGTGACCCGCCCCTCGATCATGGACAAGAGATCGTCGATCTGGCCTTTGGTCGGACGGACCATGACCTCGGGGTCCACCAGACCGGTCGGCCGGATGACCTGCTCGACGATCCGGCCCGAATGCTCACGTTCCCACGGGCCCGGCGTGGCCGACAAGAAGATGGTCTGACCGGCACGTTCCACCCATTCCTCGAACCGCAACGGACGGTTGTCCCCCGCGGACGGGAGCCGGAAGCCGTGCTCGATCAACGTGTCCTTGCGAGATCGGTCCCCCTGGTACTGACCGTGCAGCTGTGGGATGGCCACGTGGGACTCGTCGATGATCGTCAGGTAGTCCGACGGGAAGAAGTCGAGCAGGGTGTTCGGCGCCTCTCCTCGACCACGACCGTCGATCGGGCCTGAGTAGTTCTCGATCCCGTTGCAGAACCCCATCTCCTGCATCATCTCGAGGTCGTAGGTCGTTCGCATGCGCAGGCGCTGGGCCTCGAGCAGCTTTCCCTGCGCCTCGAACTCGGCCAGGCGCTCGTCCAGCTCGGTGCGGATTCGTCCGATCGCGGCCGTCATCCGCTCCGTCGACGTGGCGTAGTGGGTAGCGGGAAAGACCACCAACTCGGTCAACGACTGGATCCGCTCGCCGGTCACCGGGTCCACACTGGTGATGGACTCGATGTCGTCGCCGAACATCTCGATCCGGACACTGAACTCCTCGTAGGCCGGATGCACCTCGATGATGTCGCCCTTCACCCGGAAGTTGCCGCGCACCAGGTTCATGTCGTTGCGCTCGTACTGGATGTTGACCAGACGCCGCAGGATGTCTCGCTGCTCGACGGCGTCGCCCACCCTCAGGTACAGCATCTGTGCCGCGTACTCCTCCGGCGAACCGAGGCCGTAGATGCAGGAGACCGAAGCGACGACGATGGTGTCCCGGCGGGTCAGTAGCGCCGAGGTGGCGGCGTGGCGTAGCCGGTCGATCTCGTCGTTCACCGACGAGTCCTTCTCGATGTAGGTGTCCGAGGACGGCATGTACGCCTCGGGTTGGTAGTAGTCGTAGTACGACACGAAGTACTCGACCCGGTTCTCCGGAAAGAACTCACGGAACTCGTTGGCCAGCTGGGCGGCGAGGCTCTTGTTCGGGGCGATCACCAACGTCGGTTTCTGCACCGCCTCGATCGTCCATGCCATGGTGGCGGACTTACCGGAGCCGGTGATGCCCAGCAGCGTCTGGAAGCGTTCGCCCCGCCAGATACCGTCCGAAAGTGCCTCGACCGCGGCGGGCTGATCACCGGCGGGCCGGAAGTCCGAATGGACGACGAACGGGGTTTCTGTAGCCACGTTCGGAGACTACTGATGGGGTGTGACAATCAGCTCGGCCCACAGGTCGTCGATCTGTGACTCGAGGTCGGCCGGGGCGCCGGCGTTGTCCAGCAGCCACGTGGCCGAGGCCGCTCGCTCCTCACGCGTCGCCTGTCTGGCCAGACGAGCACGGGCATCCTCAGCGGTGAAACCGCGCTGCTCGACCAGTCGGGCCACTGCGATCTCCGGGTCGAGGTCCACCACGATCGTCCCCACGATCCCCTCCCATCCCGACTCGGCGAGCAGGGGGATGTCGAGGATGATCACATGATCCGACTCGGCCTCGTTCAGTACACGTCGTGTGATCTCATCACGGACCCGGGGATGAACGATCGCCCCGAGCGACGCGAGCAGGCCCTGATCGGCGAACACGCGCGCGGCCACCGCAGCGCGGTCCAACGTGCCGTCGGGATGGAGCACCTCGTCTCCGAGCAACTCCACCATCTCGGCCAGCACCGGCTGGCCGGGTGTCTGCAACTCATGGACGATGGCGTCGGCGTCGACGATCACGGCACCTCGACGGGCGAGCCCCGCGGACACCGTGGACTTCCCCGATCCGATTCCACCCGTGAGCCCGATCAGCAGCATCTCTGAACCCTAGGGAGAATGTCTGTGGACGAAAAGGTGAAGACGGGGTACCTATCGGCCGATGGTTCATTCGACCTACCTGAAACGAAGTCTCCCGGAGACCCGTGACCACGACCTCCCCACCACCGAGCGCAGTCCTGCCGACCGCCGACGGGGCGCGCCCGGAACGACGCCTCACCCGGGAACTGCGGCGCGCCATGGTGGACTCCAATCCCGAAGCCGGCACCCGGCTGACGCTGTCCCGAGACCGGATCGCCACGTTCGGCCCCATTGTCACCACCATGCGCCTCGCCACCACTGCGGTGTCGCTGCTGTTGGTGTCCGAGAAGCTGCTCGACGGAGACGTCCTCACGATCATCTGCACCGTGGTCGTCATCGCGTATGCAATGTTCCGCACCTTCCGTCCGCTCCGCTACGACCAGGACACCTGGTCCATGTTCCGGGTCATAGCCGAGCTCGCCATCCACGTCGGTGTCGTGTCCCTCACCGGCGGATGGAACAGCCCGTTCGTCTTCTCGCTCATCACCGCGTCGTGCATCGCCGGCTTCGCTCGCGGATTCGGCTTCGCCCTTCGAATCGGAATTGCCACCGCCTTCGCGGTGAGCGCTCCGGTCTTCATCACCGGGACACCGACGCGGATCGAACTGGAGCAGTGCGCCCAGTGGGGGTGCCTGCTGATCATGGTGTCGATCGTGGCGGGCTGGGGCAGACGGGTGTCCGGTGAGGCGGACCTCGAACGGGATCTGGCGCTCGACCGGGTCTCACGACTGGCCGACGCCAACACGCTCCTGTACTCCTTGCACCGCATCGCCCAGACGCTGCCTGCGTCGCTCGACATGAACGACGTCCTGGACTCAACAGCCGTCCGACTGCGAGGACTCATCGACTTCGACACCCTGGTCGTCCTGTTGTTCGATGAAACCGATGCTCACTGGCAGGTGGTCCGGAGCGAGGGATGCGTGATCCAGAACCGACTCGGCCCGACCGACCTTCCTGCCGGTCTCCGCGAGTCCATCGCCACCGGCGACGTCATCAGTCGTGACCTCCTCAGCATCGAGTCGGGACTCGGATTCAACGAGCGCTCGAGCTCGGGGATCTATGCGCCCCTCGCCGCACGCGACTCCATCATGGGCCTCATCGCCATCGAGCACCGCGAGCGTCGCCACTTCGACCATCGGGCGTGTGGACTTCTCTCTGGCCTGGTGCCGCCGCTGTCGCTCGCCCTCGACAATGCCCGCTGGTTCGCCCGCCTCCGAACCGTCGGGGCCGACGAGGAACGGACCAGGATCGCCCGCGACCTGCACGACCGGATCGGCCAGTCGCTGGCGTATCTGGCCTTCGAGACCGACCGCATCGTCGGTAAGGACGCCAACCAGGAGTCGATCACGGAGTCGATCGAACGGCTTCGAGACGACATCAGGGGTGTCATCGGCGAGGTCCGCGACACGCTGTACGACCTCCGGACCGACGTCAGCGATGACCAGAGCCTGGCATCGATCCTGGACCAATATGCCGCCCGGGTCGCCGAGCGGACCGGCATCGAGTTCCAGATCGACGCCGACGCCGACCGTCGCCTCCCGATCCTCCAAGAGCGCGAGATGTGGCGCATCACCCAGGAAGCTGTGACGAACATCGAGCGCCACGCCAGAGCCGCGCGAGTCCGGATCACGTGGCGGTGCGACGGCGACCGAGCGGCCATCCGGATCACCGACGACGGCGTCGGCTTCGAGATGGGGCGTGCCGGCCGGCTCGACAGCTACGGCATGCTCGGCATGCGAGAACGGGCCAGCTCCATCGGCGCGACGCTCGACGTCCATTCGATCCCCGGGCAAGGCACCTCGATCACCTGCGTGGTCGATCCTGCGGCCGGTCGCGTCGCCACGCCCGGACCCAACCGTTCCACCAGTTCGCCGACAACCCGTCGACCCGTTCGCACCCTGACCCCCTCCGGAGGACTCCCATGACCATTCGCCTACTCCTGGCCGATGACCACCGCATGCTGCGGGAGGGCCTGAGCCGTTCCATGACCGAAGAAGGATTCGACGTGGTCGGCGAGGCAACCGACGGGATCGAAGCCGTCGCCATGGCCGAACTCCTGATGCCCGACGTCATCCTCATGGACGTCTCCATGCCGAACTGTGACGGGGTCGAGGCCTGTCGACAGGTCAAGGCGCACAACAGCGCGTCGAGGGTCGTCATGCTGACCATGCACGTCGACAAAGAGGTGCTCACCAACGCCATCAGGGCCGGCGCCACCGGCTACCTGATCAAGGACTGCTCCACCCAAGAGATCGCTGAGGCCGTCCGGATGGCCGCCAACGGCGACACCGTTCTCTCGCCGCAGCTGGCGAAGTCGATGCTCGACGAAGTGCGCCGTCTCGACCAGAAGGCCACGGCTGAGGAAGACCGAATGGTCACCAAGCGCGAGGAAGAGGTGCTCCAGCTGATCGCCGACGGGTGCTCAACCCCCGAGGTGGCCGATCGGCTCTACATCAGTCAGAAGACGGTCAAGAATCACCTGGCATCGATCTACCAGAAGCTGGACGCCCGGGACCGGACCCAGGCGGTGCTCCAAGCAGTCCGCATGGGCATCGTGCATCTCGACTGACACGGGCCATCCGGCCTGGGTCGACGGGCCATCCGGCCCATACAGCTGGGCCGTCGGTCCCGCCGATACCTCTGGTGCACCAGACGTATCAGCGACTCGAAGGAGCCCACGTGGGACAGATCCAAGAACAAGCCATCCGGCTCTGGCTGCGGGCGACTCAGAGCGACGAGCGGGCCAGCAGCCTGGTCGAGTACGCCCTCATGCTGGCGTTGATCGCCCTGGCCTGCCTCGCCGCCCTGTCGACGTTCGGCATCACCAACGGCGGTTCGATCAACAGTTCGGCCAGCAGGATCACCAACGCCGGCCTGTAGACCCGCCGGGGGGTGGGGCGGCGCGACAGACTCGGGCATGGAACTCTCTGCCTACGAAGTCCTGACCACCACCCGTTCGGTCCGAAAACGCCTCGACCTGAACCGACCGGTGAGTCGCGAGATCATCACCGAGTGCCTCGAAATCGCCCTCCAGGCCCCCACGGGTGGAAACACTCAGGGCTGGCACTGGGTCGTGGTCACCGAGGAGTCGACCAAGGCGGCACTGGCCGACATCTACCGAACCTACGCCGAGCCCTATCTGGCAAGCCCCGCCCCCACCTATGAACCGACCGACTCGCGGGCCGAACGGGCCGACGCTGTGCGATCGAGTGCGAGCTATCTGACCGAACACTTCCACGAGGTGCCGGCGATGGTGATCCCCTGCATCGACGGCCGCCTGCCGGAGCAGGTTCCGAATTTCATCGCCGCCAGCTACTACGGCGGAATCCTGCCGGCGGTCTGGAGCTTCATGTTGGCCTTGCGGTCAAAAGGGCTGGGCAGCGCGTGGACCACGCTGCACCTCCCGGGCGAACGGGATGCAGCTGACCTCCTGGGCATTCCGTTCGACCAGGTGACCCAGGTCGGACTGTTCCCGGTCGCCTACACGATCGGCAACGATTTCCGACCGGCGAAACGCCTCCCGGCGGCCGAGGTCACCCACTGGGAGCAGTGGTAGTCGGCAGGCTGGGTGGACCGGTTGACGGCCCGGTCGATGGCACTGTTGATGGCACTGGCGGCACCGTCTCTGGCCCGATCGGTACTCCGGCGCAGTCGGCCAGGAGCTTGCTCACCCGTTCGCTGAGGTCGGCTGGAACCGGGCTCCCGAAGTCCAGCTCCAGGAGGCGATCGAGCACTTCGCCATCACCATCGAGCTCGTCGTAGACGCAGCTCCACTCCCGTTCGCCGACCGCCGGCGTCTTGTCGGTCATCTGTTTCACGAACTCGGCCCGGGCGACCGGATCGTCTCCACATCCAGCGACCAGGGTCACGGGGATCATCAGGGCGAGGAGCAGTTGTCGGCGCACGGCCGAACGCTAGTGGCCGCTCAGTCGACCAGCCGGAGACCGACGGGCAGCGCACCCGCGTCGGCGGGGAGATCGACGACGAAGCGCGTGCGGTGCGCCGGAAACACGTGTTCCGAGACCAGCACCGGCGCGCCGTCCCGATCCCTGGTGATGCGCTCGGCCACCAGGACCGGCGACGCGGGCGGAATCCCCAGGAGTGCAGCGTCGGCCTCGGAGGCGGCATCAGCACCGATGGTCTGCGTGGCCCCGCCGATCCGGACATCGAGTTGCTCGAGGAACGACGATCGCTCCACGTCCGCCCGGGACAGATCGGCGCCCAGCACCTCGGGGCACCACACCGTGACACGGGCGAACGGGGCTTCGTCCGCCAGGTGCACACGGATCACCTCGAGCACCAACCCGGGCCCGAGGACGGAGCGGGCCAATCCTGTGGCGGGCACGAAACCGAACGACAACACATGCCGCCGGGAACGGATCCCGGCTGCCGACAACTGGCGCTCGATCGTCCCCAGGCGTCCGAGGTCCTGGCGCAGTGGGTCGGCCGCCACCAGCCAGCCGAAGCCCTTCCGGCTCTCGACCAGTCCCTCGTCTCTGAGTACGTCGAGCGCTCGACGGATGGTCACACGACTTGCCCCGAAGGACTCGGACAGGTCCGATTCGCTCGGCAGGACCCGGCCAGAGGAGAACTCTCCGTCGCCGATGCGCCGACGCAGCGTGTCGGCGATGATCTGGTAGCGAATCTCACGCACTTGTCTGCAACTTGTCTTTGATCATCACCTGTCCTACACTTGTATCGTAATCGCCGGCCCGGGGGAACGGGCCGTTCACCAGGAGGCCGCCATGAGCGACGCCAGCGCCACCACACCCATCGAACTGGTCAACGGGGTGTACAGCACACTCGACGCCCGGATCGGCGCGTACCGATCCACGGTCGGACATCCGCTGAGCCTGGCCGAGAAGATCCTGGCCAATCATCTCGACGACCCGGCTCAAGGCACCGATCGCGGTGGTTCCTACAACGATCTGCGACCCGACCGGGTGGCCATGCAGGACGCCACCGCCCAGATGGCGCTGCTCCAGTTCATGACCGCCGGACTCGATCAGGCTGCGGTGCCCTCGACCGTGCACTGCGATCACCTCATCCAGGCGAAGGTTGGCGCCAAGACCGACCTGCTGGCGGCCGAGTCCGGGAACAAAGAGGTCTACGACTTCCTCGAGTCGGTGTGCGCCCGGTACGGACTCGGGTTCTGGGGCCCGGGTTCGGGCATCATCCATCAGGTCGTCCTGGAGCAGTACGCGTTTCCCGGCGGCATGATGATCGGCACGGACAGCCACACGCCGAACGCGGGCGGACTCGGGATGATCGCCATCGGCGTGGGTGGCGCCGACGCAGTCGACGTCATGACCGGATTCCCGTTCAATGTGCGGTGGCCGAAGCTGATCGCCGTGCACCTCACCGGGGAGCTCAACGGTTGGTCGTCGCCCAAGGACGTCATCTTGAAGGTGGCGGAGCTGTTGACGGTCAAGGGTGGCACCGGAGCGATCGTCGAGTACATCGGTCCGGGTGCGAACACGATCAGCTGCACCGGCAAGGCCACCATCTGCAACATGGGCGCGGAGATTGGCGCAACGACCTCGCTCTTCGCCTACGACGCGGCGATGTCGCGCTACCTCATGGCCACCGGTCGTGCCGCCATCGCTGATGGCGCCGATGCCGTCGCCCACCACCTCCGTCCCGACGACGACGCCGTGACCCAGCGCGACTCGGTGTACGACCAGGTCATCGAGCTCGACCTGTCCACGTTGCGACCGCACATCAACGGGCCGCACACGCCCGACCTGGCTCGAGAGGTCCAGGACCTGGGCGCCGAGGCCCGGGCGAATGGTTGGCCACTGGAGATCTCGGCGGCTCTGGTGGGCAGCTGCACGAACTCCAGCTACGAGGACATCACCCGCGCCGCCTCGATCCTGCGTCATGCCGCCGAGAACGGCCTCCGGGTCAGGGTCCCGCTGCTCATCACCCCCGGCTCCGAGCAGGTCCGTGCCACCATCGAACGCGATGGCCTGCTCGCCACCTTCGAAGCAGCCGGAGCCACCGTCCTGGCCAACGCGTGTGGCCCATGCATCGGCCAGTGGTCGCGCCCTGAGGCCATCACCGGAGTTCCCAACACCATCGTCACCAGCTACAACCGGAACTTCCCCAAGCGAAACGACGGCTCGGCCAAGACACACGCGTTCGTGACCTCGCCCGAGACCGTGGTCGCTCTGGCGCTGGCCGGCACCATCGACTTCGACCCGCTCACGGGAAGCCTGATCAACGACAGCGGTGAACCGGTTTCCCTGATCGTTCCGGTCGGCGAGGAACTGCCGGCGGCGGGGTTCGATCCCGGAGAGAACACCTTCACGCCGCCCCCGGCGGATCGCTCCGGAATCGATGTGCGCGTGGCGCCCGACTCCGAGCGACTGCAACTCCTCGAACCATTCGAACCGTGGGACGGCGAGGACTTCCACGAGCTCCCGATCCTGGTCAAGGCTCAGGGCAAGTGCACCACCGATCACATCTCGATGGCCGGTCCCTGGCTGAAGTACCGGGGCCACCTCGAGAACATCTCGGGCAACCTCTTCCTGGGGGCAGTCAACGCCTTCACCGGCGAGGCCGGTTCAGGCAAGGACCCCCTGGACGGTCAGACCAAGCCCTACCCGGAGATCGCCCGTCATCTCCACGAGGCCGGCCAGCCCTGGGTGGCCGTCGGCGACGAGAACTGGGGCGAGGGAAGTTCCCGCGAGCACGCCGCCATGGAACCGCGCTTTCGGGGAGCCAAGGCAATCATCGTGCGCAGCTTCGCCCGGATCCACGAGACCAACCTCAAGAAGCAGGGTGTGCTGCCGTTGACCTTCACTGATCCGGCGGTCTACGACCTGATCGGCGAGGACGACCGAATCTCGATCACCGGGCTGGCGCAGCTGGCGCCGGGCGTGCCGGTGGCGTGCCGGCTCCACCATCCGGACGGCTCCGTGGTCGACTTCACGGGGAACCAGACCATGTCACCCGAGCACGTCGAGTGGTTCCGCGCCGGGAGCGCCCTGAACATCATCCGCGCTCGAATGCTCTGACATCACGGACCGAACCACGTCCGCAGCCGTGACCACGAAGTAAGTGGCCCAGGCCAGGACTCCCAAGAACTTCGCGCCGTCCTCGGCGAGGAGATCTGCCCGATCCGAGGCGAACGGGGCCACCAGGTCCAACAGCGCAGACATCCCCAAGGTGACCTCTGCGATCACCAATAGGACCCATCGTGTGCGCAGCACCTCCACTCGAAAGACGACAACCCAGAGTCCGGTCGCCAGGATCAGCACAGCCTCGACATCGGTCTTCGAGGCTCCCGCGAATCGAGGAATGGCGACCGAATGCAGTTGGAGGACCTCGTCGAAGACGAGCCACGCCCCGAGGGCCGCGCCCCATCCCAGGAACCGGGCGGCGCCCCGCCGGCCAGCCTGGGAAGCGACCCACGCGCCCCCGGCCGAGGCGACCGAGGCCACCGTCCACCCGAAGGTCGACAGATGGGTCACCAACCCGGCGTACCACTCGATGCGGAGCTCGTCTGCGGGATCGAGCAACAAACGCTTGACCTGCGAGTCCGATGCGGTCGAGACGAAGGCCAGCAGGACCACGCCGGCGAACCAGATCGGAACCAGCGCCCACAGGACCGACAGCTGGTCCCCGAGTGCTCGACGACGGCGACGATCGCTCACCGGTTCCCGTCGGTCCGAATCACGGCGATGTGAGCGCCAACTCCTCGGGTGTCGGGTCGTGACGTCGGCGAGCGGCAGCCGGGAGCAGCTCGGTGATGGCGGCCATCATCGTGGAGGTGTCGGCGTCGAGATCAGCGCCGTCGAGCGCGATCGGCCGGCCGACGCGGATGGTGACAGCCGGCGGGTTCAGCAGCTGGTGGACCAGGGGGAACTTCGAGCTCCGCGGCCAGACCCGCTCTGTGCCCCAGAGACCGATCGGGATGACGGGTGCCCCGGTGGCCGCAGCCAACTTGGCCGCACCCCAGCGTCCCTTCAACTCCGGGTCAAAGAAGTCGAGGCCCCTCGGAATGGTGCCCTGCGGCATGATCGCCACCAGCTCACCGGCGGCCAACGCATCCTCTGCGGCCTTGATCGGCGCAGAAGACCCGGTGCCACGGTCGACTCTGATCCCACCCATGGCTCGGGCCAGGTCGCCCACGATCGGCGCGTCGAACACCTCTTTCTTGCCCAGGAAGCGGACCGGTCGACCGACCTTGCCCAGCATCATGGCGATGGCGACAGGATCAAAGTAGGAACGATGGTTGGCCACGAGAATCGCCGGCCCGAAACTCGGAACCCGCCCGTGCCCGTAGATTCGGAATCGGGCGAAGGCGAACAGCTCGGGCCGGGCCACAGCGAGGAGCGCTGTCTGCGGTTCAAGGCCGGCCACTTTGGGCACTCCCACCGGAACGTCGAACCAGGTGATCGGCCAGCGGCGCAATGCCGCCACTGCCGCCATTCGTGGATCGGGGTTGATGGCGTGAGGTGATCCCACGATGGAGAGCAGCGGAACGTCGTAGTAGCTGTCGCTGTAGGCGTGGCTCTCTGCCAGATCGATGTCGTGTTCCGCGGCGAACGCCTGCACCGATCGGGCCTTGGCCTTGCCCCAGACGAACTCGCCGTCGATCGTCCCGTGGAAGGTGGTCTCATCGCCGCCGTAACGGGTCGCGATCAGGTCGTCGAAACCCAGTCGGGCGGCCAGCGGCGCAACGAGGTCGCGGGGGGTGGTCGTGGCAAGAACAAGGCGCCGTCCTGCCGCTCGGTGCATCTCGATCTCGGCCCGGGCGTAGGGGAGGACCATCGCTTCCAGCTGGGGTGCCACGGAGTCCCCGATCGCTGCCACAGTGGCCCGCGGCCATCCCTTTGCCACGCGGGCGGCCTGGCGAGTGAGCATCATCGTCGGCCGGTTCTCGCCAATGAGGTCGAACAGTCCGAAAATCAGCGGTTCGAGCGGGTTCGCACGGTCCGGGAGGAGCCCGGCAGCCTTCATGGCTTTCGAGATCACTGGGCCGCTCGCACCCCGGAGCAACGTGCGGTCCAGATCGAAGAATGCTGCTGCGCCGCTGCGTTTCGGTCGTCCCATCGTCGGACCCTACCCCGGGCCGAAAACGCCGAAGGGCCGGAGGGGGGGTTCCGGCCCTTCGAAAGATCCGGGCGAGAACGCCTCGGACCTGAACGGCGACCGAGAGGGGGGCTCTCGGTCTCGCCGTTGTTTGTGAGGAAATCATACCTCTGCCCCTCGCTATCGTTCCAGCAGTTTCGAGCGATTCCTGCTATCGTCAGCAGCGATGGACCTGCGGCAGCTTCGAGCGCTCGTGGCAGTCGGCGAGCACCGGTCGTTCTCCGCTGCTGCCAGGGCCCTGCACACCGTGCAGTCGAACGTCTCCACCCACGTCTCGCGTCTCGAGCGAGAGATGGGAGTCTCATTGGTCGACCGGTCGACCATGGAGCTCACCGAGGAGGGAGCCGTCGTGGCCGCCAGGGCTCGTCGGATCGAAGCCGAGTTCTCGGCATTGGAGTCCGACGTCGCATCCATGCGGGACGAGATTCGCGGTCGCGTGCGAATCGGGGTCATCGGCACCACCGCACGATGGCTCGTGCCGCCGCTGCTCGAGGCGTTGAACGCTCGACATCCGGCGATCTCTGTCGTCGTGCTCGACGCCACAACCTCGTCGCTCGTCCCCCAACTCGTGGCCGGTCAGATCGACCTCGCGGTGGTGAACCTTCCGGTGTCCGATCCTGACGTGTCCATCGAACCGCTCTTCGACGAGGACCGGCTGCTGGTCGCCCCGCCCGGACACCCGCTGCACAGCCGGCGGTCGGTCACCCTGGCCGACCTCGCGGAGTACCCGCTCCTGCTCGAGGCGGAAGGCACCGCGTTCCGTGACGAAGTCGATGCCGAAGCCGCTGCGCTGGGCATCCGGCTGCAGGCCCAAGCCGAGTTCGACGGGATGCGATTGCTGGCGTCACTCGCTTTCGCCGGGTTCGGGGCAGCCATCCTTCCCGCCAGCGCAGCACCGCACTCCGTGGACGGAGCATGGCGACGCGTTCCCATCACCGATGTGTCGAGCCGATCGGTCGGCCTGGCTCGCCGCAAGCGCGGGCTCCCGTCCGCTGCCGAGCGAGCCGTGGCCGATGTCATCACGAGCGTGGTGGCGACGGATGCCCCGAAACAGGACGGGTTGCACCCGGTTCCCGGCTGACCGGCCTAGGCTGAGAGACGTGCCAGATTCGATCACGATCACGGATAACCGCAGCGGCGAAGCGGTGGAGATCCCCATCGTCAACGGCGGCATCGACGCAAAGGCCTGGTCCAAGCTGCTGCCCGGCGTCTGGTTCATGGATCCAGCGTTCGGCGCGACCGCAGTGGCTGAGAGCAGCGTCAGTGAACTGGACGGCGAGGCAGGCATCCTCCGGTATCGCGGCTACCCGATCGAACAGTTGGCCGAGAAGTCCAGTTACCTCGAGGTCAGCTACCTCCTGATACACGGCGAGCTCCCGACACCAGCTCAGTTCGAGACCTGGCGCTACGAGATCACCCATCACACGTTCATCCACGAGAACGTTCGCAAGCGTTTCCTCGATGGCTTCCACTACGACGCCCACCCCATGGGCATGCTCGTGTCCGCAGTGGCTGCGCTCTCGACGTTCTACCCCGAGGCCAAGGATCTGTCCCCCGAGGTGGTCGAGAAGCAGGTGGTCCGGCTCATCGCCAAGATGCCGACCCTGGCCGCCGCGGCCTTCCGCTTCAGCGTCGGGATGCCGTTCGTCTATCCGGACAACAGCCTGGATTTTGCAGCCAACTTCCTGTCGATGATGTGGAAGATCGCGGAGCCCCGCTACGAAGCGGACCCCGTCCTGGCTCGTGCGCTCGACGTGCTGTTCATCCTGCACGCCGATCACGAGCAGAACTGTTCGACCACTGCCATGCGAGTCGTCGGGTCGTCCCACGCCGACCCATATTCCGCCACCGCGGCAGCCACGGCTGCGCTGTACGGCCCGCGGCACGGCGGCGCCAACGAGGCCGTCCTGCACATGCTCTCCGAAATCGGTTCCATCGAGAACATCCCAGCGTTCGTTGAAGCCGTCAAAGCGGGCCGCGGCAAGCTCCAAGGCTTCGGTCACCGCGTGTACAAGAACTACGACCCACGGGCCAAGATCATCAAGAAGACCGCCGACGCCGTCTTCGAGGTGACCGGCAAGTCCCCGTTGTTGGACATAGCGCTCAAGCTGGAAGAAGTCGCGCTGAGCGACGACTACTTCATCAGCCGGAAGCTCTATCCGAACGTCGACTTCTACTCCGGCCTCATCTACCAGGCCATGGGCTTCCCGCTCGACATGTTCACCGTGCTGTTCGCCATTCCCCGCACCTCCGGCTGGTTGGCTCACTACGGGGAGTTGCTGGCCCAGGACAGTCGCATCTACCGGCCTCGTCAGACCTACATCGGCGAGCCGGTTCGGGACTACATCCCCATGACCTCCCGCTGAGGCGTCCCTACACGTCCAGCAGGATCTTGCCGACGTTGGCGTTGGCCGCCATGTGCTCGTGGGCATCGGCGATCCGATCCAGGTCGTAACGAGAGTCGATCACCGGACGGAGTCGGCCGGCGTCGAAGTGACCGAGCACCTGTTTGGCGAACTCCCGGGAGATGGCGATCTTCTCCTCGATGGGCCTCGAACGCAACGTCGTACCCCTGATGACGGCTCGTTTCATCAGCACCTGCCCGAGATCGATCTGGCTCCGTGCGCCGCCCATGACCCCCACCTGCACAATGGTGCCGCCCATCGAGAGCGCCGACAGATTGCGAGCGGCGTAGTCGCCACCGATCACGTCCAGCACGACGTCGACTCCCCGGCCCGACGTGGCATCGGCAACCTCTGCCACGAAGTCATCAGATGAGTAGTCGACCACCACGTCCGCGCCCAGTTCTCGACACGCCGTCACCTTGCCTGGCGAGGTGGTGACCACGATGTGCGCGCCGAACGCGGCGCACAACTGGATCGCCGCGGTCCCCACGCCCGAGGCTCCGGCGTGGACCAACGCCCAGCGGCCGGCGGTCAGACCACCTTGGCGGATCAGAGCATCCCATGCGGTCATGAAGACCTCCGGGATCGCCGCAGCGTCCGACAGCGGGACCGATGTCGGGACGGGCAGCAACAGGCGCTCGTGGGTGATCAGCCGTTGCGCCTGTGCGCCACCGCCCACGATGCCCATGACCGACTCGCCGACCGACACGCCCCGCACGCGCCCGCCGACCGCGGCGACCACACCTGCGAACTCCAGCCCGGGGATCTCGATCTCCATGGGCGGACCGGAGTACAAACCCATCCGCTGGAGGAGATCGGCTCGGTTCATGGCGGAGCCGACCACGTCCACGAGCACCTCTTCGGGGCCCGGCACGGGGTCAGGCACCTCGCTGACCCTCAGTACCTCTGGTCCACCATGTCCGTCGAACGTCACTGCGCGCATGCCAAGGATCGTAGGTTGGACCGCATGGAGCGAGCGGAGGTCGTCGACGTGGAGGTCGATCGCCCGGCCATGGAACTCCGTATCCGCTGGTCAGACGACTTTGCCGGGGCGCTGCCGCTCGTTGCGGTTCGGCTCGGGTGCCCGTGCGCCGGTTGCCGCGGGGCCAGGAGCGCCGGCCGAACCGCGTGGCCGGGTCCCGGCGCTCCCCATCCGCTGGAGGTCCGATCCGCCGAGTTCGTGGGGGCGTGGGGCATGTCGTTCGCGTGGAACGACGGGCACGAGGGGGGCATCTTCCCGTTCGACACACTGCGCCGCTGGTGTGAGTCCGACTCCACCGACCTCGACCCCGATTCCGGGCTGGGTGGGTCGTAACCTCGGCTCATGGATTTCGCCTTCTCTGCCGATCTGGAGGAACTGTCCGCCGAGGCACACGCGGTGGGACGCTCGGCGGCCGGCCACCTCGACGTGCAGGAGGACTCGTGGCTTCGCGGAACGTCCCGGGCGTTCGCCAAGGAACTCTCGGACCGAGGATGGCTGGGCATGTGCTGGCCGACCACGGTCGGTGGGGGCGGCCGAAGCGTCCTGGAGCGATTCGTGGTGGTCGAGGCGCTGATCAGCGAGGGTGCCCCCATTGCCTCGATCTGGTTCGGCGACCGCCAGATCGGTCCCACGCTCCTGCAGTTCGGCACGTCTGATCAGCAGGATCGGTTCCTGCCCGGGCTGATCAGCTCCGACGACATGTGGTGCGTCGGCATGAGCGAACCCGACGCGGGCAGCGACGTGGCGTCGTTGCGGACAACGGCCGAGCGCCACGGCGACACCTGGATCGTGAACGGGCAGAAGGTGTGGACGTCCGGCGCCGCCGAAGCCGACTACTGCTACCTGATCGCCCGAACCGACCCGGACGCACCCCCGCACGCAGGACTGTCCGAGTTCATCGTGGATCTCCGCTCACCCGGCGTCGACATCCGCCCCATCCGCGACATGACCGACGACCGACACTTCTGCGAGGTCCACTTCACCGACGTCGAGGTGCCGGCCGACCTGATGGTCGGCGCCGAGAACGGCGCCTTCAAGCAGATCATGCGACAGATGGAGCACGAACGCGGCGGGATCGACCGTCTGGTGTCGAACCGCCGGACCTACCTCGATGCGGTGACCGACGCCGGACCGACTGGTCGTCTCGGCCACCCCGTGCGCCGTCAGCAGATGGCCCGGATCGAGTCCGGGTACCGGATCGGTCGGCTCCTGGTGCTGCGCGAGGTCACGGGACAGTCCCCCACCTCGTGGTCCGCGCTGACCAAGACGTGGTGCACCGAGTTCGAGATCGACGTGGCTGCCTTCTGCGGTGACGCAGTGGGCGCGCCGGCCATGACGAGCGGGCGGATCGCCCGGAACATCTGCTACGCGCCCGGCTACACCATCATGGGCGGCACCACGCAGATCCTGCGCAACATCATCGGCGAACGGATGCTGGGTCTCCCCCGTTGACGGCCATCACGTCACCGTGGACGATGAAGATGACCGCATCCGGCGAGGCTCCCCAACGCCGCCAGGCCGCCGCCATGTCGGCCACGTCGGATGTCGACGCCAGTCCCTCATCAACAACCTGCTCACCGAATCGCGTGCTGAGGAGCCGGTCAGACCAGAGGTCGCCCCACCACCTCGCATCGGACCCGTCGTAGGTCCAGGTCGAACTGGTGTGTTCGACGTCGGTGAACCCGGCGTCGCGCACCCATCGACCCAGGTGGCGTCCGGCGTTGGGCTCGGCGCCGTTGGCCCGACAGACGGCCAGATAGGTCTCGCGCCATTGTTCCAGCATCGGCTCGTCCGGCGTCCACACGAAGGCCGAGTAGTCGCTGTCGCGCACCGCCAGGATGCCGCCCGGGACCAGGACTCGCCGGAGCTCAGACAGCGCCGCTGCCGGGTCGGGGAGGTGCTGCAGTACCTGGTGGGCGTGCACCACGTCGAACGAGGCGTCGTCGAAGGCCAGGTCGTAGACGTCCCCCACCTCGAACGAGAGATTCGTCGACGGTGTCGTGGTCTCGATGATCTCCGGAGCACGGTCCACGCCGATGACGAAACCATCGGGGACCAGCGCAGCGAGATCGGCGCTGATGGTGCCGGGTCCACATCCCAGATCCAGGACGCGATGGAAGGGCTCCAGCCTCGGCAGAAGGTGAGCTGCGGAGTTCGCGGCAGTTCGCCATCGGTGACTTCGCAATACCGGTTCGGCGTGACCATGGGTGTACACGTCCTGCGGCGTCGAGCTCATCGTGTGAGTATGGGCCCATGACCGACACCACGACCCATTTCCGGACGTGTCCACTCTGTGAGGCGACGTGCGGACTCGAGATCACCGTCCGGGACGGCGCAGTCCAACGCATCCGAGGTGACCGCGCTGACGTGTTCTCCCAGGGCTTCATCTGTCCGAAGGGCTCGACCCTCAAGCAGCTCCATGAGGACCCCGATCGGGTGCGGAGGCCTCTGATCCGTCGCGGCGGCGAGCTGGTCGAGGCCACGTGGGACGAAGCCTTTGCCGCCGTGGCAGATGGTCTGGCCCAGATCTGGGCCGACGGCGATCGGAATGCCGTGGGGCTCTACCTGGGCAACCCGAGCGCCCACACCATTGCTGGAACCCTGTATGGCCGGCCGCTGATCCAGGCACTCGGGACCCGCAACCTGTTCTCGGCGTCGACCGTCGATCAGATGCCGGCGCATGTGTCAGCCGGGCTCATGTTCGGCAACCCAGGCGCCATTCCCGTGCCCGACCTGGACCGAACCGACTACCTGCTGATGCTGGGCGCCAACCCGTTCGAATCCAACGGCAGCCTCTGCACCGCTCCGGACTTCCCCGGCCGCATGGCGGCCATCCGCGAGCGGGGCGGTCGCATCGTGGTGGTCGATCCCCGCCGGACCAAGAGCGCAGACGCCGCCGACGAGCACATCGCCATCCGCCCCGGCACCGATGCGCTGTGGCTGGCCGCAATCTGCACCGAGCTGTTGGGTGGCGCCGTCGATCTGGGGCACGCCGCCGCGTTCGTCGCAGATGTCGACGCCACGCTCGCCACACTGCGTACCGGCCTCGCTCCGTTCACCGCGGACACCGTCGCCGAACGCACGAGAGTCCCCGCCGATCTGACCCGTCGAATCGCCGGCGAGCTGGCAGCGGCCCCCTCGGCCACCGTCTACGGGCGA
>Ga0105044_10000807_pt1 | contig 40035 bp, 19 predicted proteins | sample MAT01_FD_78092 | JGI IMG/M metagenome (GOLD analysis project Ga0105044, IMG submission 78092) | Freshwater microbial communities from Lake Fryxell liftoff mats and glacier meltwater in Antarctica - MAT-01 | ecosystem: Environmental > Aquatic > Freshwater > Ice > Liftoff microbial mat | place...
ATCAAGGTGCCACGCAGCGCGTGGCGGGTCGTGCCGCGGCGGCAACACACTCGCCAGTCTTCCCGCGGTCGGACGTGCCGAGTACGACGGCCAAGGCAACGGATCGGGCGGGACAGCCGTTGTATACCGGCGGCGCTTCGGATCGGTTTGGACGCCTCGCCTGCCATTCCATCCCCGTTTCACTGATCCGCACCCGCCCGCTGATCGGTCCGGGACTCGCTTCTTCAGCCCCACCCACATGTTCGCACCTCTCGCGCGAATCATTTTCGCGCTCCTCGTTTTTGCTTCGTCATTGTTTGCGCAGACGGGTGGCCCACCGGGCCGTCCTGGTGGACCGCCCGCCGGCATGATGCCAGCCGGACTCACCAAACCTGATTCCGCTACGCTTCAGTCGCAGGCCATTCGCGTATTCCTGGACTGTCAGGGACGTGTACGCGGATGTGATCGCGACTTCATCGTCACCGACATCAACTTCGTCAACTGGATGCGTGATCGCTTCGACGCCGATGTCCAGATTCTGGTATCCGGACTGACGAACGGCGGCGGTGGATCGGAGAACACCATCACCTTCATCGGACGGCGGAAGTTCGAGGGTATGGCGGACACGCTCGTGCTCAACACGCTGCCCAACGATGCGGACGATCGCATCCGCCGCGAATTGGCGCGCACCTTCAAGCTTGGCCTCGCGCGATACGTCGCAAAGTCCCCCATCGCCTCGCGCATTCAGCTGGCGTACATCGCGCCCTTCGGCCAGCAGCAGCAGGTATCGGCGGCCAACCTGAAGGACCGCTGGAACCTCTGGACCTACACCACGAATTTCAATTCCTTCATCCGTGCGGAAGAGCTGCAGCGGTCCATCAACGGTTCGCTCTCGCTCGCGGCCAATCGCGCGACCGAGAAGTGGAAGCTGAACTTCTCCGTCAGTGGCAACGTCAACGCGCAGCAGTTCAAGATCGGCGCCACGGCCACGCGTCCAGCCTTCACGGTCAAGAACGAACAGCGCACCTACAACGCCAACTCGCTCGTCGTGCGTACGTTGTCGTCGCACTGGTCGGCGGGACTCAAGCTCGGCGCGGGCTACTCGGACTTCCTCAATCAGGATCTGGCGGTGCGCGCGCAACCGGCCGTCGAGTACAACGTCTTCCCGTGGTCCGAGCAGACACGACGCCAACTCACGTTCCTGTACAACGTCGGCCCCAATGTGTACGACTATCAGCGCACGACGGTCTACAACCGCGACCGCGAGACGCGCTTCAGTCAGCAGGCAACGGCGTCGTACGTAGCGCGGCAGTCATGGGGCTCGAGCAATGTGTCGCTCGACTGGTTGAACTACCTGCACGACTTCAACCGGCACGCCCTCACATTGAGCGGCAACGTCGATCTGCGCATCGGCCGCGGCTTCTCGCTCAACCTCGGCGGGTCGGCGGCGCGCATCAACGACCAGATTTACCTGCCGCGCGCCGGCAACACCGAAGAAGAAATCCTGCTGCAGCGACAGGCGTTGCAGACTGGGTTCCGCATCACGACCAACATCGGGATCCGGTATACCTTCGGCTCGATCTACAACACCATCGTGAACCAGCGCTTCGGCAGCCTTGGGTCGAGCGGTGGCCGCTTCTCGTTCTTCATGTTCTAAAGAAGAAACGCCTGCGCCGCCGGCGAAGCGGCGCAGGGGTCGGGAGAGCCTACCAGGTACTCGGCGGACGCGCGTTGATCCAGAGATCGATGCTGAAGGCGCCCGGATCGCGAATGCGACCCATGATGCCGTCGTCACGATCGCCCAGCGCCATCCACGCCCATGGATCGATATGCTGCGGTGCGCCCCAGCCGAAGGGATCGATGGTGCCGTGAATGCCGTTGACCCCGTAGCCGCCGGGCGTGAGCAAGAACGTGTACCAGCGGCGCCCGGACAGGTTGGTCGTGCGGAAGACGCCGAGATGCAGGTGGTTCCCGCTCGAACAACCAGTGTTACCAACCTCGCCGATTTTCTGGCCGCGAGTGACTTGGGCGCCATCGGTGACGTCGTGCTTCGATCCGTGCGCGTAGTACGACACGAAGCGCTCCGCGTACTCACCGGTGCCAACCTGATGCTCGATGTAGATCTCGCCCTGCAGGTCGGCACCGCAATTGAACATCGAGACGTCGCGCCAACGCTTTCCGCGCACAACGCCGGCGGCTACGGACTGCAGCGGTTTTCCGCCGGGCATCGGGAAGTCCCATGCGGCCTCGCCGTCAATGCGCACCATCTTCCCGTTCACGCTGGTGTTGTAGTCACGTTGGCGTCCGGTGCGGTCCACCCAGATGGCCGTGGTGGTACCGCTTGCCGGCGTCTGTCCGAACATGGTGACGTCGACAGGCACATCGTAGACGTTGTAGTCGTAACCACGCGAGACGCTCACATCGGCGTTTGGGTCGGCCTGATTGGATGTCGTCTTGCCGTACGGTAGCCCGAAGATTGGCAGCTTCGCCGGCGAGATGACGAACACGCAATCCTTCTTGCCGAGCGCCTCGTCATAGGCGGCTTTTGGCGCCGCGCCGCCTGAAGCCCGGTAGATGCGCAGGTCGCCGCCGCACCGCGCCATGACGTTGTTTTCGCCTTGCGTGTGCCAGAGTCCCGCGCGCGCGATCGTCCCGCCCGGCGAGGTTTTTCGCAGGTCGGCGCACGGGTCGCTGGAGGCACCAGGCTGAACGCCGAGCGCCCAGAGCCCATTGTCGTAAGTGATGCTGCAGTAGCGACCGTAGCCACTCGGCACCGGCGTGATCGGTCCATTGTACTGCGGCATGGCCTGCGCCGCCGGGCCCAGGTCCTCTCGGAGGCGGTTCTTGAGCGTGAAAGCCTGACGCAGCGTGCCGTCAGCGAGCCGCGCGACTTTCCCGATGGTGGCGAGCCCGGATGTGGCATTGAGCGCCGGGCGCGGTGACGCGGCCATTGATGGGTTTTGACTGACCTGCGCGTGCAGCGGGCGTGACACCGCAAGAGTCAGCGCGAGGAGCAGGGCGGGTGCACGGCGCGTGACTGAAACCAGGGAAACTCTGCACAAGTCTGACGGGTCGCGCGTCATGGGCTTGCCCGCCAGACCAAGGCGTGAGGAGGAGGCATACAGGAAGTATGGCGACGACGAGCAACGCGGAGCTGGCGGCGCAACCCCCTGACGCCCAGTGGGTTGGTCGCGAGTCGGCGTCGCGCGCGGTGTTGCCCTCCGTGCGCCAGAGCGCTGCTCTGGCTCCGTCGCGCGCCTGGCGCTCGAGGCCGACGCGCCACCAACGCGACCGATCAGACTTGTGCAGAGCTTCCCTAAGGAGCAGCGACAGAATTCATTCATGATTGCCACCTGAGTGGGGGACGGTCGGTCGCGACAGAATCATTGTCGCTCGGGGCGTGCCGTTCAGCTAGCCTATCGCTCGGCCGCGTAGAGCTCGGCCGGCGCGCGCTCGCCGCGCAGCGGCTCGAGCAAGGCGGTGCTCGCCCGTTGAATCAGCGCCGTGACTTCGTCGAGCACCTCGCGCTCGATGGGACGACCGTAGTGGGCCGAGAGATCGAGCGGCGCCCCCGCGCGCACGCGAACGGTCTTTCGCGGGAACGGGTGCACGCTGCGACCGTACGGCTTGACCAACTCGTGGGCCCCCCACTGCGCCATCGGCACGATCGTGGCACGCGTCTCGAGCGCGAGTCGTGCGGCACCGGTACGCGCCTGCATGGGCCACAGTCCGGGATCGCGCGTGAGAGTCCCCTCGGGGTAGATCACGATGACCCCTCCGTAGTCCAGCACGCGTCGCGCTTCGTGCAATGACTTCGCGCTCGATGCCCCGCGACGCTCGACCGGGATCTGGCCGATGCCCCGCAGGACGGCCGCAGCGATTGGATTACGGAACAACGAGTCCTTGGCGAGGAAGTGCGGGTAGAAGCCGTTCACGTAAAAGGCGTGCCCCACCACCAACGGGTCGATCTCGGTGACGTGATTACAGCAGACGATGCACCCCTGGTCGCGCGGGATGTGCTCGAATCCATCGTACTCGCGGTTCACCAGCAACCAGCGCAAGGACCCCACCACTGCGCCGACCCCGACGAACGAGGCGCGCACACTCCAAGGTACGCGAGGCGCCGTCGCCATCAGTCGCCGAGGGCGGTTGCGGGAGAGTGGTGGAACCAGCTCCAGAAGGCGTCGGCCGGGTCCGCCTCGGGAATGACGACCGGCAGCCCTGCGTCGTCGAGCGCCCAGCCGTGAGCACGGGCCTTCAACAACAGGAAAGCCGCGCGCAGCTCGTCCAGTTGCCAGCGCTGCTGGGCCAGCGACACCCGCGCGGCGAAGTCGGGATCGGGGAGCGGATCTCCGTCGTGCGCCTCGAGCTCCGCCAACGCCACAAGCACGCGATCGCGCCGCTCATCGAGGCGCAGTGCCGCCAACTCGACACCGTCGATCGGACGTCCGATCACGAACTGCTGCCCCCCGAATCCCACGGGGAACTCCTGTCGCTCGCTCACCCCGGCCACCGGCAGCCCGCGGCAAAAGCGCAGCGGGACGATCGTCAGCCCAAAGCGAACCGCGAGGTCGAACCAGACCGCACTCATGGTCGCGACAGGCTGCCCGCCGCGCTGCGCCCGCGTGCCCTCAACGTGCACCAGCAACGCGCGCTCACCGTCACGTGCGATGCGTCCCATCTCGGCGAACTTCGCGAGCATCTCGTCCTGCCGGCTGCGATCGACGAACATGATCGCGTCACCGTGCGACGGGTCGTTCAACCCGAGCGCCAGCTGCCCCACCCACGTATTCCGGTGCTCCGTCTTGGCCAGCGCCTGCAACGGGCGTCCGACGACGGCGGGCAAGAGAACTCCCGCCAACATCGACTCGACCGCGACCTGATGGTTCGCCACGAACAGCAACGGCCGTCCCAGCGCCCCAGTGAGCGCGGCGGGGTCGATCACGCGCACGCCCCGCACGAATTGCGCGCAGGCCTGCAAAAAGAGCGGACGTAGCTCGGGGCGCTCGCTGTTCCACGCCGCCGAGTGCCACCACGCTTCGACCGCCGCCGTATCCAGCCGTGGCGCGCGGACGTCACGAACGGTGGCCTCGTTTGCGGTTCCGCTCACCGCCACACGGTAGTCCAGCAACGGCAGCTGCGCCGTGCGCACCACGCCCGCGTCGTCAACATGGATTGCGCGCGGGTGCACGCCGATGCGCTGAGCAGCGTGCTCCTTGGCCGCGATCGCCGCCACACGCGTGGCGACCTCGATTGGCGTCAGCCCATAGAGCGACGCCATCGTCCCCGGCAGCCATTCGGCCTCGGCCACGGCACGGCGGGTCAACCGCGTCTCACCGTCCACCTCGTCGCTGAGTCGAGCGCCAGCAACAAACGTCCCGTCGCGGAGAAAGGCGCGCCGCTCTGCCCCCGGCAGTGCGCCCAAGCGCGTGGCCGGCAGACAGATCTCCACCAACAACAGCTCGGCCCACACCACACCACTGTGCAGGAACTGGACACTGACCCGCGGGAAGCGGTGTGAATCGCCGTGGTACCCAGCCGGTCGCACGCGCACCTCGGTGTGCCCATCGCGCGGCGCATCAGCAAAGAGCGAGAACTGCTGAATGCGCGCCGGAAACGCGACTTGCATCGGTGCAACCTCGGGGAACCAGAGCGACATCGCGTCGTGCGGCACGACATGGAGCGCGGCATCGAGGACGATATGCGACACCCGCTCACGCCCATCGATCGCGGCATCCCAGGCGATCGTCGCATCGGCACCGGCCGCCGAGCGATGCGCGGTGGTAACGCGGTGATACGCCGGACCGTGGAAGAGCGCGCCACTTTGGTAGAGCCCTTCGAGCGGCGGTGCGTCGGACAACGGCGCGACCGGAGCCGGTGCCAGCGGATAGTTCGTCGCTGTTCGTACGGTTCCTTCGGCGATGACCACATCGTCGGCAGTCACGTCGACCACGCGAACGCTGCTGCCGTCCCGAACCACTTGCAGCTCGCGGGGCGTGTCGAGAATCAGCCACTGCTTGAGGACGAGATCGTCCACGCCAACCACTCGACCACTCGACGCGCCGTGCTCGAGTACGAGCGACAACGATGCCATTCCCGGCGCCACCGGCACCGTGTAGGTGGGACGGTGGTCATTCCACCACGGCTGGGTCGCCGCGTCGAAGCGCACGCGGTCATCAACGGTGGTGGGCACCGCCCATTCGACGACGATCCCCTTCACGTGGTAGATGCGCCGTCCGTCCACCCACACCGAGCCGCTCCCTCGCACCTTCCATCCGCTTGCGGTGCGCTCGATCGGCGTGGCCTCCACCGTGAGTGCGACTTGCGCCGACTCGGGGAGCACTTGCCCGCGGAACTGCCAACTGCTCGGGGCGTCCGACACGAGGTCGACGAACGCGCCACCGGGGATTTCGCTCGCTGCGCCCTCGAGCAAGAGGTGCGCCTGCACCAGCTGCACCAGTGCTTCGACACCGAGCGAGCCCGGTTGCACAGGGTCGCGATAGAAATGCGCCTTGAAGAACCACTCGCTGGGGCGGACCGTCTTCTCGCCCAAAAGATGCGTGTTCCCGTCGGCACTCGTCTCACGCACGGTCACGCGCTCGCACATCCGCAACTGCGCTGCGGGGAGTGCCGCGCGGCCGATGTCGTCGAGCGACTCGAGCAGATCCGCGCCGCCGCTGCGTGCCGCGAGTGCGCGTTCGGCGTCGCCGGCCGGGAGTCCGGCCTGTCCTTCCAGCGCCGCGCCGGGGAAGAAGCCGAAGGTCGTCGTCAGATCGTACACCGGCTCACCACGTACCGTGCACTGCACCACGAACGAGACGAGCGTCATCCCACCGGCCTTGGACAGCCCTGTGAGCTTTGACTTCACGCGCACCATACCGTCTGTGGACAGAATGGGACGATGGAGCGTGCCCTTGCCGTCGAGATTGCGGAAAAAGACCTCGCCCGGCTCCACCACCGCACACCCCACATACGAAGCCAACCACCCGCAGGGCTGCAACGCGACTTCGACCAGCACCGCAATCGGCATCCGACCGCTGGGATGCGCGGCGAAGTACCAAGCATCGGGGGGGAGATCGTAGTCGGATTCGACGGTGACCCCCGCCTTCATCCCGCCCGGCCCTTCGGTAATGCTCGCGATGCGACTCATGAAATGGTACGGCGGCGCCGGCAGGCGCGGCACGCGCTGTCCACTCGGTACGACCGAATACAACTTGCCGAACGCCTGCTCGGGATGCCCAGTCCCGCAGGCGATCAGCGAGGCCTGGCCATACTTGAAGCCACCAATCTCGACCACCTCGCCCGGCGCATCCTTAATTGCCGCAATATCGCGGTTGGACAGCGGATAGTCGGGGGTCAGCTTGATCGCCATTCGGCGACAGTGGAAGGCCTTGAGCCCGTCCACGGTGCACATGATGTCGGCCACAATGGTCGGTTCGTCACCGTCGATGATCTCGGCCACGAACACTTCGTAAATCACTTCCTTCGACGCGGGGGTGACCTGGCCGCGGCAGCGCAACTTGTACGGCCGATCCGGCACCGGCTCGAAGATCCAACCGTCCTTCTCGGCGGTGAAGCCAAGTGCGGACAGGTAGAACGCCATCGTCTGGAGTGACCCTTCGAACATCAACGTCCCCGGCATACAGGGGTCGTTGTGGAAGTGGCCGTCGAAGAACCAGAGGTCGGGCGTGATAGGCAACGTGGCCTTCATGTAGCCGCGCCCCCACGGACCACCGGTCAAATCGAGCTCGACCACCTCGTGGAACAGACGCATCTTGCCCGACGGAATCCGTGGCGTGCGCGTGTGGCTCGCCGCGCGCTTGAAGCCGTCGCCGAAGGCGGTGAGGACGTCGCCGTTGCCGAACGCGGACACGTGGTCGGCGCTGTATGCTCGGCGCACGTTCACTCCAGGACGCGGCCCAGCGAGCGGCGCATCCGCGGCGGGAACATCCTCGAGCGGTTCCCACAGGATACCGGCGCTCTCCGACAGCTCCTTGTCCGTGAACAAGCCTGCTTGGCCCTCAACGACCTTCAACCGGACTTTGCCGTCGATGTGGCAGTCGTAGTTGAAGAAGAAGATGCCGATCTCGCCGTGGCGCGCGTGGCCCGTGATGTTGATCGCGTAGTGCAGCGTCTCGCCGATTTGGGGCAAGCCACCCGAGAAGGTCAGTTCGCAGCCCAACAATCGGTAGACACGGTCGCCCGAATGCGTGAGGTCGATTCCGAGCCAACTGATAAGCAACAGGTCGGCCTGTCCGGACTCGATCATGATCCCCATCGGCATGCGGCCATTGTGGAGATACCACGAGTCCTCACGCACATCGTTCTCAGTCCAGATAACACCGGTCTTCATCGACGCCGGTTCGCCGTCGATGCCGAGTACACGGTCGGCCAACAACAGCGGCGCGCGCGGCATCCGCACTTGGCGAACGTAGCTGTCCTGCTTCTCGAACAAGGCACCGAACAGCGTGGAGATCTTGCCTTGGGCGAGATATTCGAGCTGTTCGCGTGAGAACTTCGGTCCGGGGAACGCGCGGGCGACGGGCGCGGGTGTCTCCACCGGCGCACTGTAGACCACGGGCGACTTCGGTGCCGGTGCCGGTGCCGGTGCCGGTGCCGGTGAAGTCGCAGGTGCCGGGTCCAGTGTGAGTGCCGACGTCGACGCAGGTGCCACCACCGCCCGCGTGGTCACAGGCCCGAGGGTGAGCCCACCGCCGCGCGCGCGCAACGCGCGCACCGACAGTTCCTGCACACGCAGCAAGGCCGACTGCGTGGTCGCCAACGCCGCCAACGCCGCCAACGGTGCCGACGCCGCCAACGGTGCCGAAGACATCACCCGCGGGGCCGGCGGCGCGGCACTGACAGCAGCGCTCGTGCTGACGGCAGCCGGCCCATCGACGGCGTGCAGCAACTCAGGAAGCACAGGAGCAAGCTCCGGCGCTGCTGAAATCTCCGTTCGCGGTGGAAGCGCGTCCAGGACTGGCGGCGGTGCCACGTACGCGGCCATCCGGACCGCCGGGCCTCTATTCAGTGCCGGGTCTGACTCATCGAGCAAGCGCATCGCATCCATCGCGTTATTCCACACCATGAGGTCCAGCACCACGCCCGCCGCCGCCAGACGCACGAGGGCGTTCGCTGCATCGCGCAGGGTGCCGTGTATACCGTCGATCGCCACCGAGACGTGGGGACGATCGCTGAGAATCTCGCCGATCCACGCAGCGCACGCGGCGCGCGGACCAAGCTCGATAAACACCCGAACGCCGTCGTCGTACGCCCGTTCCACCGTGGCATCAAAAACCGCCGTCGCGCGCGCCTGACTCAGAAGATTATCCGCGCATTTGTCCGATGACGGGACGAACGACGCGTTGAGTGCGTTGGCGTATAAGCGCGGCGACGAGATCGCCGTCGTCTTCCGGTGATGCACGTCGTACCAAGCCTTGGCGAACGGCTCCAACTCCGCGCAATGCACCAGCAGGTCGTGCCCCAGCAGCGTGGCGCGGGCGCCCAGCGACTGCACAAGCGCGCGGCAGGCTCGCTCGGTCCCCCCGATCACGACATCGCGCGAGTGATGCACGATCAACAAGCGCACGACATCGGTGGGAGCGCCTGACTCAGTCGCCGCAACCGCCTCGCGCACCGCCGCCACGGGGTGCCACACGCGGAACGTCCGCCACTCGGCGACGTCGCTGGGGCCGAGCCCGCGCGCAGTGCGAAGGGTGCGATGCTCGCCGCCCAGGTACAGGTCGTACATCCCCGACGCGGTAACCGCGTCGAACAGATCGTCGGGGTCGTTCCACGCGCCGCTGGCCAGCAACGCGTTCGTCTCGCCGCTCGACAACCCCAAACAGGCATCGGGACGCATCCCCACCTGCTTGAGGAGATGCGCGTGCGACTGCGAGACGAGCGTGGCCAACTGCAGCTGATCGACCAGTGAGAGCGGCGCACCGCTCAGCAGGCGCGGAAGCTCACCAACCAGGCGCGGGGCCTGCTTCCCCAAGGCGTCGGCCACGGCCGGCACCGCACGCAGCAACGTGCGCCCCGCTCCGGGATATGCGGCGGCGGCCCCCGTGAAAACCCAGGCAGACTCACCGAGCGTCCCGTGTCCCAACCACCAACCGCGTGCAATCTCGAGCGGTACCAGACCGGGCGTCGCATTGGCCGGAATCGCTGCGGCGAGCGCTGCGGCAGCGTAAGTGCCCACACCCACCAGTCGCCAGTCGCCTTCACCGCCGGCCACGCCCTGCGCCACGGCCGCACGCAACGTGTCGAGCGTGGGCGCCGCGTACTGCGTGATGCGCGGAGCGTCGCTGCCAGTCCCCACGCTGCGCACCGCGCTGACTTCCCAGCCGTGCACATCGCAGCGGCGATGCTCGGTAACCCACGGCCGCGCCGGTGCCTCTGGGAGCAAGCCGTACTGCGCACAGAGGGAGGCAACACTGATGTCGAGCAAGTCACGCGCAACACCGGCATCGGCCCAAGGCTGCGCGGGAACCCGCGATACCGCCCCGGGCTCGGACCGCCGCAGCTGCGCGAACCCGCGCGCGTCTGCCACCCCATCCACGCGGGCGAGCACGAGCAAGGTCACTGCATCAGCACGCGCGTGGTCGTCACCGAACGCGCCACCCGCGGCATCGACCGCGCCCACCACCGCAGCATCGATCTCACCGGCGGCAATCGCATCCGCCGCCAGGTCCAACGCCCACCGCCCCGACGCTTCACCGTCGCTGAGGACGAGCCCCGGACCGCCGGCGTCCAACACGCTGTTCAGTCGGTTGGCCGGCATATTTGGCATGGTACCGATCACCCCGGCGGCTTCCAACGCGGGCACCACGGCATCACGCTCGGCGTCCGACGCCGGGTGTCCGAGCCACGCATCCAGACGCCACCGACAGCCATGACGGGCGCCTGCCGGATCGACATCGGCGCCAATGAACACCCCGACGCGCGACTTGTCGAACCCGTCGAGCGCAGGCGCGACGCGCTGCAGCGCGCGGAGCAAGAGCATCTGCTGCGGTAACGCCTGGCGCAGATCGGCCGGCGGAAAGCCCAGCCCTTTGAGTCGCAGCGCGATGTCACCGACGCGCCGCGACGCGGGTTGCGCCCCCGTCAACGTGCGGAGCGTACTCGACAAATCGTCGTCGGTGCCGACGGAGACCTCGCAGGCCAACACCGCGAGCGCGGGCGTAGGCCGAGTCACCGGCGTGACTGACTTCTTCCCCCCGCGCTTTTTCGGAGCCAAGTCGTCGGCGGCTTCGGGGCCGTCGAGGATAAGGTGCGCATTACAGCCACCAAATCCGAACGCGTCGATCGCCGCGCGGCGCGGCGAGTTCCCTGCCGTCCACACGGACGCCTCGCGGTCGAGCACGAACTGCGTGTTGGCCAATTCGCCGAGCGGCGCTTCCAGTGCGACACGCGGCGCTGGCGGCAAGGCCGACGCCTCGAACGCGCCCAACAACTTCACGACACCCGCTGTTGCACTGGCCGTGATCAAATGCCCCAGCTGCGCCTTGAGCGAGCCGAGTCGGAGCGGATGCTCGTCGCCGAAGACGGCGCGGAGGCTGAGAATTTCCTCGCGGTCACCAACCGGCGTGGCGGTCGCGTGACACTCGAGGTACTCGAGTGTGCGAGGATCCAGCTCCGCCGCGGCCCACGCCGCGCGGATGGCGCGCTGCTGACCCGCGGTGGTTGGCGCGAGCAGGCCCGGGCCGCGTCCATCGTTGCTGAGCCCGACGCCGCGAATGATTCCGTAAATGCGGTCGCCAGCGGCCACTGCGTCGTCGAGTCGCTTGAGCGCCAACACGGCGGCTCCCTCGGCCGGAAGCAGGCCGTCGGCCTGTGTGCTCAACGGTGAGCTCCGCCCCGACGCGCTCAACGCGTTGAGCGCCGTGAAGCCGATGTGCAAGAACAAATCATCGGCCGCATTGAGCCCTGCCGCCAGCATGACGTCAGCGCGCCGCGCGTGGAGCTGATCACACGCCGTCTTGACCGCGTACAACCCCGAAGCACACGCTGCGTCGAGCGCGACGCGTGGTCCGCCAACGCCACACGCGTCGCTGGCCCAGCGCAAAGCACCGGTCTGGCCTTCGAGTGCCGGATGCTGATCGGTCGCGGCGTTGCACCACCGGGCCGCGGCGGCGTCCGCGAACTCGCGGGTCGCATAGCCCAGGCTGCCGAGCACCATGCCCGTGCGCTGGCCGCCATCGAGACCGACGCCGGCGCCGCGCAGCGCCTGAGCACTGGCATGCATCAACCACTGCCATCCCTCGGGGATCCCCTGCAGTGCCTCAGCAGGCAGGGCATAGTCCTCCGGGTTCCAGGCGCGATCGAAGCCGCGCACGTAGCCGCCGCGCGCCGAAGCACTGGGCTCGGTCGGGCGCGCACACACGCGCGCCGGATCAAGCCCCCAGCGTGCGGCGGTTGCTGGTCCCGTCAGGTCGTCGCCCGCTGCAACGCGCGTCCACAACGACTCCGGGTCGAGCGCACCCGGCAGGACACAACCGCGCCCGACGACAGCAATCGGCGAGAAAGTGCTCACGAACCTTGGGTGTGCATGACGATATCCGTAAGGCGGGCGTACACTTGGCGGCCTTCGACATCGGTGAAGGTGGCCGTCGCTTTCAACCGCGACGACTGCTCACGCACTGCGACAATGTGACAGACCACTTCGCCGGTATTGGGCCACGTACCCCACTGCTCGACGGCACCGATCCCCGTGGGAAGCGATGACTTGCCATCCTGCGCAAAGCCCCAGACGCGGAGCAACTGGAGTGCGCCGTCCAGCGCGGCGGGGTCGAGTTGCCAACGACCGCTCCATCCCATGGCGCCCGCCGTCGCCAACCGCGCGACGATGCCGTGCGCGTCGCAGCGCAGCACTTCGCGGATCACCGCGAACGCCGGGCCGTGGAAGAGCGCCTGCTCGTACGGCGCATCGCAGACCGCCGGAATGTTTGCGTCGCGCGCGGGCGTGGCCGGCGCCAACGGCGCGACGGCGTTCGACTGCTCGAAACGCGCCCGGTACGCCGGACGTCCGGTGAGGTGCGACAGCGTCACGCGCGCGGCATTTGTAGTGGTGTCGTCGACGGTGACCTGCAGTGTGGCGGTCCCCTCGGGCAGTAACGCCCCCTGAAACAGCGAGAGTTCACGAAGCGCGACGCGCGGACCCAACGTGCGCCGACCGATTCCGAGCATGGTGTCGAGCGCCATGGTCATGGGCAGTACTACGGTGCCATTGATGGCGTGATCGGTGAGCATCGGCAACCTCGACACGTCGAAGCGAACCGTTTCCGGACGCGCCATGTCCCCGTCGTCCAAGCCACACCCGACGATGATCTGCGCATGCGCGCCGCGCTCGATCTCGGCCACCATCGCCTGCGCGCCACCGGCCAGGGGAATGAGCCCGATGCCGCGCGAGGTGAAATGCTTCGCTAGAGACTCGGTGACCATTCCACCATCCCACGGTCCCCACGCGATGCTCATCACCCGGCACGCGTCGCCGCGCGCTGCGCGCTCGGTCGCTGCCCAGTGGTCGAGCATCGCGTTGGCCGCCGCATAGTCGCTCTGCCCCGCGTTGCCGCTGTGCGCTGCGACGGACGAGAAAAAGCAGAGCACCTCGAGCGGCTCGTTCGCACAGGCGGCCAGCAGCGCCGCGCCGCCGTCCATCTTTGTCGTCAGCACCGACTCGAACTGCTCGGCGGTCTTGTCGCCCAACCGCTTGTCGGCCAACACACCCGCGGCATGCACGAGTCCCGTCACGGGACCCCACGCTGCACGTACACTGGCCACCAGCGCCGACACGGCCGCCGTGTCGGTGACGTCAACCGACGCGTACCGAACCTCGCACCCCTCGGCCTCGATGCGCGCGATGTTCGACCGCACTTCACGCTGCGCGAGGATGTCTTTGGCCTGCCTGCTGATCGCCCCGAGATTCGGCTTCCCCACGGCGATGCTGAGCAGCGCCCGCTTGAGTGCACCCTCGTCGGTGGCGCCGCTACACGCGAGCGGCTCCTCGGTCAGCGCACTGCGGCCCAGCAGCACGACACGACGCATCCCAGCCGTTGCCAGCTCCACGCAACAGGCTGCAGTCACCCCGCGCGCGCCGCCCGAGACAATCCACGGGCCAGATGGCACCGGACGCACTGCGCCACTGAAGGGCGCGACGACCCGCGCCAACACCCGACGCGACGCGCCCCACCGCACTTCGCGTTCGCCAGCGCCATACGCGAGTTCGTCGGCCAAGCGCTCCGCCAATGCGTCGGTGGACGCATCGGACACACAGAGGTACTCCGCGCCCCATTCGCGTCCCGCCGTCTTCACAACCCCCGCCGCGCCCGCACCGGCACGCGACCCATCGGCCACGTGCACCAACAGCTTGGGATGCGCCGGTCGCGCGGCAAGCCGCGAGAGCTCCGCAAAGGTCGCTGCCACGGCGTCGCCCGCCGCCAACGCGTACGTCAGCACGACCACGTCCGCTAATAGCGCGTCAGCAACCTGCAGGGTAATGCCACGCGCACCCAAGGCGTGCGTGAGCGCGGAGGCCAACAAGCCCGCATCACCGACGACGGCAAGCGAAGCGCACTGGGCAAGGCGAGGAGCTGGGCTTCCCGGCAGGTCGGCCGGGAGCCATTCGACGACGCGTCGATCGACGGCAGGTGCCGCTGACCCCGAAGGCGAGGCTTCGGGCCCAGCGGCTACTGAGGGCCCGCGGGGGATGCCTCCAACAGGTCCAACAGATCCTTCACCTTGCGGATTTTCGCTGGATCGGCCGCAGAAGGGTCAAGTCCCGGCACCTTATCGGACAGCGCGGCCAGGATCTCGACGCGCTTGATCGAGTCAATGCCCAGATCGGCTTCGAGCTCCATGTCCGGAGCCAAGGCTTCGGTTGGGTACCCGGTCCGCTCTGCGATCACACCGAGGACGATATCGGCCATGGACCCACCCGCTGAGACCGCGACCGGCGCCGGTGCCGCTATGGGAGCCGGTGCGGCGACTGCCGGTGCGGCGACTGCTGGTGCGGCGACTGCTGGTGCCGGTGCTGCTACTCGTGCTGCGATTGGCGCCGCGACTGGTGCCGTAGCTGCTACGGGCGCTGGTGCAGCAACTGGCGCCGATGCAGCTACGAAAGCCGCCGCAGGTGCCGCATGATGCCCGTTGCGCGACACGGGTGCAGGGCTGGCGACCATTTCGGTCCGCTCGATGTAAACCGGAGCCGCCGCCGGTGCGGACGCGAACATCCGCGTCACGGGACGCGACGCCAACATGGGGGCGCTTCCATCGGTCGCGCTTCCCAACCCGCGCAACGTCATTGCGAAGGACTCGAGGATCGCCTGCTGGGTGAGGCGCTGGGCCTCGAGGATCTGCGACTGCACGAAATCGTTCATGGGATCGAGCGGATCAGAGAAATCGCCGACGTCGAACGACTCGACATCGAACTGGTCTGGCGACGAAATGGGACTGTCGTCGAACGAGGGAGCCGCAGCGGCCGGTTCCGGCGCGGTGGCAGCGGCCGGTTCCGGCGCGGTGGCAGCGGCCGGTTCCGGCGCTGTAGCAGCGGCCACTGGCTCGGCCACGACCGGTACCTGGCTGATGGCGCGTCCGACCGCCGCACGTGGCGGCGGCACGGTCCCCGCTGGGGGCGGATACGGCTTACCCAAATTGGCGCCACCAACGGCGGTGACCGTCGGGCCCGTGGCCGGCACGGGCACCGCCGCGAACGGCGTCTGGTTGGGATGCAACACGGCGAGGTTCATCGGCAGGCCGAGCGTCGCCAGTTCGGCCATCGCGGTCCACCACGCTACCACCCCGTGCGTGCCGGGACGATCGAGCGAGACGGTCACATGCTTCCGACCGTGCATGCACTTGCGCACGAGGCCGCTGAGCACCGTTCCCGAGCCGACCTCGATGAAGACGCGACACCCCAGCTCGTACATCGTCTCGACGCTCTCACGGAAGCGCACCGGATGCGCCAGCTGCTCGGCTAGGCGTGACCGGACTTCCGAGACACCTTGCTCGTAGACCGTCGCCGTCGCGTTGGCGATCACCGGGAACGTGGGTGACGCGACTGCCGCCTCGTCCAGTTCGTGCGCAAAACGCTCCGCCGCGGGCGCCACAAGCTCCGAATGGAACGCGGCCGCGACGGCGAGCCGCTGATGCGAGAGCCCTGCGTTGGACAACACCTTTTCGATGGCGTCTACGCTCTTGGTCGGGCCGCTCAGCACCGCTTGGCGCGGATGATTGTCGTTGGCCACCACGACGGTGCCGTCGCCGAACTTGTCCAGCAGCCCCTGTACGGTTGCAATGTCACCCGCGACGGCGAGCATGCTTCCCGCATCGCTGTCGTCGTCGCCCGACGCACACTTGGCCATCGCCATCCCGCGCGAACGCGCCAAGTCGAGCAACGTCTCGGCCGTGAACACTCCGGCGGCATGCAACGCGACCAGTTCCCCAAAGCTGTGCCCCACGGCGGCCTGCGGGTGCAGGCCCGCCTTGTCGAGCAAGGCCAACTGTGCCAGCGACGCCGCGGCCAACGCGGGCTGCGCCCACTCCGTCGCGCGAAGCCGCGTCTCGAGCGCCGCCGCCGACTCCGCGTCGAAAACCGGTCGCGGGAAGACCATCTCGCCCAAATCCGTGCCGTCGGCGCGAATGCGCGTCACTGCCCGCTGCCACACGTCGAACGCCTCGGGGAAGTGCAGGGCCAGATCGCGCCCCATCCCCACCCGCTGACTCCCTTGGCCCGGGAAGACAAAGGCCACCGCCGATATCGGGATTGGTGCGCCACGGCGCAGTATGACCCGCGCGCTGTGCCGCACGTCTTCACCCGCGGCCAGCGCGGTGATGGCTTCGGCGACCGCGACGGCGACATCGTCAAAGTCGGCAATGAGCAACGCCAGTCGCCACGGCGCCATCGCGTCGAACGCGGCCTGGGATTCCCGCGCGTACGCCGAAAGTTGATCGGCGCTCTTTAAAAGTCCCGACAACGTGTCGACCACCGCGCGAACCGCTGACGCATCGGTCCCCGACAACAAGACCAAGTGCAGCGGTCCACCCGATGTGCGCGCAGCTACCGACGGCCCCGTGTACTCCTCGAGCGCAACGTGGAAGTTGGATCCGCCGAAGCCGAATGAGCTGACCGAGGCGCGGCGCGGATGTTCCGCGCGCTGGAACCAGGGACGTGCGGAGGTGCTCAGGTAGAACGGGCTCTCTTCCAGTTTGAGCGCGGGGTTCGGCTTGTCGACCTTGAGCGTTGGCGGCAAGGTCTTGTGCTGGAGGGCGAGAATGGTCTTGGCCATGGACGCCGCTCCGGCGGCCGCCTTGGTGTGTCCGATCTGCGACTTCACCGAGCCCAAGGCGACCCACTGCTTACGCGTCGGATCGGCGGCGGCGAACACCTCGTGCAGCGCCGCGAACTCGGCCGCGTCGCCCGCCACTGTGCCCGTGCCGTGCGCTTCTACCAGCTCGACTGTCTCCGGGCCGTAGCCGGCGTCATCGTACGTGCGGCGCAGCGCAAGCATCTGCCCCTCCGCACGCGGCGCGTACACGCTCTTGGCGCGACCGTCTGAACTGGAGCCCAAGCCGCGAATGACGGCGTAGATCTTGTGCCCATCGCGCTCGGCGTCTTCAAGGCGACGGAGCGCGAACAGCGCGAGCCCTTCACCCATCATCGTGCCATCGGCACGATCGGAGAACGGACGGCAGTCGCCCGAGAGCGAGAGCGCCGGCGTCTGCGAGAAGCACATGAACATCAGGATGTCGTTCAGCGCGTCGACCCCGCCCGAGAGCACCGTATCGGCACGTCCGGTGCGCAACTCCTCCATCCCCATGGACAGCGCCGCCAACGAGCTCGCGCACGCAGCGTCGAGCACACAGTTGGTGCCTCCCAAGTCGAAGCGATTCGAGATGCGTCCGGCGATCACGTTCCCGAGCAAGCCGGGGAACGTCGACTCCTGCCACCCCACGAACTGGTCGGCGATCGCGGCGCAGGCCGCGTCGGCGGTTGCTTCGTCGAAGCCGGCGTTGAGCAAGCCGGCACGCCACATGGGCTGCGCCATCCGCCCCGACATATGCGACACGAGCGCCGTGGTGGCCGCGCCGCCCAAAATCACGCTGGTGCGCTTCCGGTCGAACCGATGGTCGACGCCGTTGTCGGCATCGGCCAAGCAGCGCTGCGCGACGAGCAACGCCAGGATCTGCGACACATCGGTGCTCGGCAGCGACGCCGGAGGCAACCCGAACGTCAGCGAGTCGAACGGTACCTTGGGGATGAAACCGCCCCGCTTTCCGTACGTCTTGTCTTTAGCACGCGGCGTCGGATCGAAGTAATCCTCGATGCGCCAATGCGATTCGGGCACGTCGCTGAAGCAATCGCGCGCTTCGCGGACGTTCTCCCAAAAGGTCGTAATGTCGGCACTGTCCGGCAACAACGCCGACAGTCCGACGACCGCGATCGGGGAGCCGCTCATGCGGGGCTCCCCATCCGACGCGGCACGAAGCGGTACGCCGTGGTCGGCACCGCCACTCCCGCCGTTCTGAGTTGATGGATTCGAGTACACCGCACGGCTCCTGCCAAGAGATTCAACCCGATATCAGCGACCGTTCGCTGCGCCGGATCGGCCAAGTGACTGCCCGCCGTCCACGCGTTGAAGGCCCCGATCGCCGGACCACACCAGATCTGGAAATCATCGCGCCGGTCGGCGACGCCTTCGCGCGCCCACCGGTTCGAGTTGCCCAGATACCAGCGAAAGACCAGCGCCATCTGGTGATGGGGGTCTGCCGACGCGCGGGTCACCTGCGCCGGTTCACGCGCCGTCCAAAAGCGTACGCACTCCTGCCACACATCGTCGTACGACTGACGTAAGATATCCTTTTCGATCTTGGCTCGCGTCGCCGCCGGCACCGCCGCCCAAGAGTCGTGCGCCCGGTACACCTCGTACAGGCGCCTTCCTCTCTGGGCGAACAAGGTGCCCCGACGTAACACCTGCACGTCTACGCCGAGCTCGAACATGTCCGCCGCCGGCGCCATAATCACGTCGGCGATGCCCGCGTTGGCCAGCATCTGCCGTGCCAGGTCCGACGTCCCGCTCTCGCGCGCCGTCTGGTTGACCGTCCCGGTGACCACGTAATCCGCACCAAGCGCGAACGCCGCTGCAATCGACTCGGGGTCGGCCAACCCGCCGCCCGCACCGATGCGGACTGGACGCGGCCAGCCGCCCGCCGGTGTCAGTTCATCCCGCAGGCGACGAATGACCGGAAACAGCGCCGACAGTGGACGACGGTCGGTATGGCCGCCCGAGTCGGCCTCGCAGGTCACATCGTCGGCAATCGGAATGAGCGCCGCCAGCCTCGCCTCGTCCGCCGTCACGGCTCCGCGCGCCACCAGCTCGGCCAGCAGCGCAGCTGGCGGCGGCTGCAAGAAATGCCGAGCGACTTCCGGGCGACTGATCTTCGCCATCACCCGGTTCCGGCGGATGATACGCCCCCAATTGTCCTGCGAGAGCCCAGTCGCACTGTAGCGGACGATTGCCGGCGACAGGGCCATGAAGGCCGACGCCTCGATGCGCGTCACGCCGCGGGCGAGGTACAGGTCGACGAGCTTGTCCTCCAGCGCCGGCTGGTCGGGCGAGTGAATGAGATTCGCCCCCCACGCCGCCGTGGGTACCTCGGCCAATCGGCGGATGATCTCGTCCACGCCCTTTTCGACCGTGGCATAGCCCAAGCCACCCGCGCCATAGAACGCGAGGAATCCCGCGCGGGCCGCGGCGACGACAATGTCGACCGACGCGATCCCCGTAGCCATCGACCCCGCCACGTAGGGGTAGCGCGCGCCGTGCTCTTCGGTAAAGCTGCGGTTGCCGAGCCATTCCGGGTGTAGCGCCGGCAGGAGTCCACGCACCGATTGCTGCGCCGCGAGGACCGGCGGGACCTCGCTCGCGCCGACGATCAGCCCAAACCGCTCACCCGCGCGCGTCTGCTCGCCGATGAGCCAAAGCGGCACCTCGCACTGTTCAAGCGCGGCCAGCACCGCGGCATCACCGAAACCCGGCACCCCGAGGGGCGCAACGGTGGGGCTCTCGTTTTGACTCAGGGGGGGACCTTGCACGGGAGGACCGGGTCGAGGGGGCAAAAATACTCGCGTTCCGGCCCTCTCTTCCGACAGGGCCGCACAGCAGGAATGACCCGTTGATCGGCAGCCGTTAAAGATTGCTCGGATACAGAGCCAAGTTCAACTGTCAGGCTGGAGAACTTCGGTCCCAACCCTACCGTTCCCAGGTCAGAGCGACCCGGTCATCCTGTGCATACCCCCCAGCCCCTCGTATTGTGTGGATCCCCCGCCTCGACCCGGCGCGCCTCGCCGTTCTCCCGCCAGCACCGCCAATCGACGCGCCTGACCTGGCCGACCGCGTGCGCGGCATGCTGCTGGGAGTGGCCATCGGCGACGCCCTTGGCAATCGCACCGAAAGCATGAACCCCGATGCGCGCGCGGCGAAGTATGGGCGCATCACCGGGTATCTCCCCAGTCGCTATGCCGAGGGTCGTCCCGCCGGCGCACCGAGCGACGACACCCAGCTCACCTTTCGCGCTGTGGAGCAGCTACTGGCAGACGGCGCGCTCGACCCGGACGAGCTGGCGTTCCGCATTGCCAACGACCGCATCTTCGGCATTGGCCGCGCCACGCGCGACTTCTGCAACGCCCTGCGCGGCGGCGCACCCTGGCCTGAGGCCACGCAGCAGAGTGCGGGGAACGGGGCACTCATGCGCATCGCGCCCATGGTGTTGCCCCATCTTCCGGGCGGAGGCACCCAGCTCTGGTACGACACCGCCCTTTCGGCGGCGGTCACGCACAACGACCCCATGGCCGTGGCGAGCAGCGTGGCCTGGGTGGCGTTGCTCTGGCGACTACTTGGCGGCGACGTACCGGAGACGCCGGCCGAGTGGTTGGATACCTACACCGAAGTGCTGCGGCTGCTCGACGACGGGCAGATGTACGACACGCGTCTCGCCGGCGGCCCGCTGGAGCATTGGCGAGGGAGTCTGTCACAGCTGCTCGACACATACGTGCGCGACGCGGTGACCAAGGGCAGGCCGGTTCGGGACGCCGGGCAGCTCTGGTACAGCGGGGCATTCCTGCTGGAGACGGTACCGAGCGTACTGCACATCGTGGCGCAGCACGGCCACGAGCCGCGCGAGGCCATGCTCGCAGCGGTGAACGACACGCGCGATAACGACACCATTGCCGCCATTGTGGGTGCTGCCATGGGCGCGGCGCACGGCACGGCATGGATTCCTGCCGAGTGGCGGGAGGGGCTGCTCGGGCGGGTGGACGGGGACGACGACGGAAAGGTGTTCGCCCTCATCGAGCAGGCGGTGGCGCGTTTTGTGAGCTGACCGCGGCATGTTGGCGTCGCTCGGTATATTGCCGCCGACATCACATGGGCCATCGCTTCCTCATTCTTCTGCTTTCGGCGCTGCCGAAGCACCTGCTCAGCCGCGCGGCTGGATTCCTGGCCACCCGCCCGGTGCCGGTGCGATGGCGTGCGTCCGTGTATCGCGGGTACAGTCGGTTCTTTGGTGCCAAACCCGAGGAGGCGTCGCTGCCGCTCGACGCGTATCCCACCATAAACGCGTTCTTCACGCGTGCGCTCCGGCCCGGCCTCCGTCCCATCGCGCCGGAGGCCATCGTCAGCCCGGTTGATGGCGCGGTCGGCGCGTACGGTGTGGTGGAAAACGACTCGCTGGTACAGGCCAAAGGGCGGAGCTACTCGCTCGCCACGCTGCTCGGCGATCGCGCGCTCGCCCAACGCTTCGATGGCGGCACGTACACCACGCTGTACCTGTCGCCCAAGGACTATCATCGCATCCACGTGCCCGTCGATGGTGACATCACGCGGGCCATGTACATCCCGGGCGCGCTCTGGCCCGTGAATGGAGCAGCGGTGGCGCACGTCCCGGACCTCTTCGCGGTCAACGAGCGCCTCGTGGTCACGCTGGAACGAGGCAGCGGTGGGGTGATGGCCATCGTGGCGGTGGGCGCGACCATGGTCGGGATGACGCGCCTGGTGTTCGACGATCTGCACACCAATGCACGACGCCGCGTGGTGCAGGATCGCCGGTACGCGCCCGCGTTGCCGGTACATGCCGGCGACCCGCTCGGCCACTTCGAGTTCGGCTCCACGGTGGTGCTGGTGTGCTCGCGCGAGTGCGGCACGATTAGCCCGCTCACGCTCGGGGCGACGGTGCAGTTGGGGCAGCGGTTGGGGGCGGTGGGACCCTAGCGCGGGATTACTGCGGCAAATGCGTTTGCCCCCAAACCGACAGGCCGCCGACTTAGCGCCGCATCACGGCCGCACGCGATCGAGCCAGCCGTCCCCGGTGTACAGTCGCATCGGCTTCCCCGCCTCTTCGCCAAAGCGCACCACCTCGCCGACCTCGCCACCACCGGTTGGGGACATCAGGCGGAACCGTCCGCCGCCCAGCGGCTCGAGTTCCGTGGGCGTGTCCACGTTCGCGCCGTTCGGCGTCACGAGCACCAGCTTCTTGTTGAGCAGCACTACCTGCTGGTCGGACCAAGACCCGCGATACAGGCCGACGAAGCGCGCCCACGACGGGTCCCACGCCGCCACGACCGGCTTCGCTGCGGCTGCTTTCGCGACGGCCGCGCCCACCGTGACGATCAACTGGCGGGCGATGTCGCCGACGTTGGAGTCGTTCGTGTTGGTCAGCACGATCACGCCGACCTTGTCGTCAAGCTGAAACAGGGTCTGCGTTGTGTTGCCGAGATAGCCGCCGCCGTGTCCGACCCACGTTTTGTTGTTGATGCGGCGCATGTCGAAGCCCAAACCGGTACCGGTGAGCCAATTCTCCTCGACCGCGCGCACGCGGTGCATTTCGCGCCACGAGCCGCTGCTGACGATCTGTGCGCCGCCGCGCGAACCGCGACGGAACTGCGCCGAGACGAACTTCGCCATGTCTTCCACGTTCGACGTGATGCCGGTGGCGGCGGCCATGCCGCGCGCGTCGATGAACGGAATGATTGCGCGCGAACCATCGGGCATGCGCCGCCCGTACGGCACGGTGAGGCCGGCCACGTTTTTGTCTACGCTCGACTCGGTCATGCCGAGTGGCGTGAACATGTTGCGGGTGACGTAGTCTGCCCATTTCATGCCGCTCACCTGCTCGGTCACCAGGCCGGCGACGGCGAAGGCGAGGTTGGAGTACTTCCAGCGGACACTCGGCGCGAAGGCCGCCTGTCGGTCGGCGTAGAGGCGACGCAGTTCGTCTTCGGTGGGGAAGTCGTTGGTGGACCAGTGATCGCCGGCTTCGCGCTGCAGCCCCGACACGTGCGAGAGCAGTTGCTCGATGGTGATTGGCCCGTCGTCATCGCCGGCCGGCTTCGCCTTGAACCAAGGCAAATACTTCTGCACCGGATCGTCGAGCCGAAGCTTGCCCTCCTCGCGCAGCTGCATGATGGCGATGGCCGCGAACATCTTGCTGTGCGACGCCATGCGGAACTTGGTCGCCGGCGTCATGGGGCGCGTGTTCGCCACATCGGCAAAGCCGAAGCCGGTGGACCACACCAACTGCTGATCGCTGACGACACCGACGGCGATTCCCGGTAACCCGCGATAGGCCATTTGCCCTTCCATCCACGCCGAAAACAAACGCTCGGCGCCCAGAACCTCGGGGTCGTTGGCGACGCTTGTAGTGGCCGACGGCGGCGGACTGCTTTGCGCGGCGGCGTTCGACGGCGACAGCGTGAGCGCCATCACGGCGACCGTGTTGACGCAGACGGCAACGACCCGACGGCGTGCAGCCATGCCAGTGCGGACTTCTGAATGCATGTAGTCTCCTTGACGGGTTGGGGGACGCGGCCTGCAATCGTCACGCCGATAGCGGGGGGCGTCAAGCGGTGGCATCAATGTCAGGACGCAGATCGTACCGTTTGACGTTCAGGAGTGGTCCCGTGCGGCCGATGCTCCAGACGTGCCCTCCCGCCCCATATTCCATGATCCGTCAGGAAAGCGCAGCCGTACGCTGCGCTCTCTTCTCGTTGCCGCTGGCGCGCTTGCGGCGCTGCTAGGCGGTTCTGTCGCCATTGGCGTGCTCAACCCGCCCGTGGTGGACCCACTCCCGATGGTCAGCGCGTCCGGCAGCTTGCGCACGGGGCGCATAGCACCGTCTGCACGGCGGCCGTGCCCCCCAAGTGGCTGCCGAGCCATGCCACGCCCACGGCATGTGGGAACGCCGGTGGACGACCCCATCGTGGCTGGCTTCGCTGTTCAGTGGGACCCGGCGAGCCGCGCGGCCGTGAAGCGGTACGGCGATCGACTGGACTGGGTCATCATCGAGGGGGCGTTCCTCGGCCGTGGCAAGCGCGGCGAGATCACGGTTACCCTCGACAAAGACCTTCTCGACGAGGTCCGGCGGCACGACGCCGATGCGCACCTGATGCTCACCAACTTCGGCGCGTCGGGCTTCGACTCTACGCTGGTGACAGCGGTGGTCGGCACGGCGGAGTCGCGCGACCGGGCCGTGCAGCAGCTCGTGGGTGTCGTGCGCGAGCACGGACTCCAAGGGGTGACGGTGGATTTCGAGTTGGTGCCGTTGTGGGCGCACGCGGACGTGCTCTCGTTCATCACCGAACTGCGTGCTGCGCTGCGCCCGCTGGAGGCCATTGTATCGGTGGCCGTTCCGGTGAGTGCCGAAGACAACTATCCGCTGGCGCAGTACGGCGCGGCGGTAGACTACGTGATTCCCATGCTGTACGACGAAACGTCGGGCGTGAACGAGCCCGGTCCCGTGACGAGTGCGGCGTGGTTTGCCGAACGGCTCGACGTGGTGCTCGACGCTATTCCGGCCGAGAAGCTCCTCGTGGGGCTCGGTCAGTACGGCTATCACTGGCGCAGTGATCGACCGGAAGCGGCCACGATCAGTGTCGGGGAAGCGATGGCCCTCGGCCGCGCCGCGACGGGCGGGCCGTGGTTCGACAGTCGGACGCGCAATCCATATGCGTCGTGGCGGGACGCGCAGGGCATCACGCATACGGCGTGGTACCTGGACGCGACTACCATCTGGAACCAACTGCGCGCAGCGAATCCCACGGGCGTGGCCGGGATGGCGCTGTGGCGGCTCGGTGGTGAGGATGCGACGCTGTGGCGTGTGCTTGGCCGCGAAGGGCTGACGGCGCACCCCGATTCTCTTCGTGCGCTACCAAACGATGGGATCTCGGTGATTGTGGGTGAAGGCGAAGTGCTAGCGGTTGAGGGGCACGATGGCGTCGGTCTTCGCACGATTGGCGTTGATTCCGCCGGGTTTGTGCAGGCGCAGTCGCTCGTCAAGCCGGCGGGTGGCTATCTCATCTCGCGCGGCGGTGCGACCGCCAACCGCGTCGCGCTCACCTTCGATGATGGTCCGGATGAGTCATTCACCGGCCCCATTCTCGATACGCTGGCGGCGCGCCATGCCGTCGCCAGCTTTTTCGTGGTGGGGCGGCAGGTGCAACATCTGCCGGCGTTGGCACGCCGCATTGTGGCCGAAGGCCACGAGATCGGGAATCACTCGTGGAGTCACCCCGACTTTGCCAGTCTCAGTGAATCGGCGGTGCGCATTGAGCTCGCGGCCACGGGGCGCGTGATCGAAGCGGTCACCGGCCATCGGCCGCTGCTCTTTCGTCCGCCGTACATCGGCGACGCCCGTCCGTCCACAGAAGACCGGTTGCGTCCCATGGCGATCGCCAACGAGCTGGGATATCGCGTCGCCGGGCTCGAGATCGACACCAAGGACTGGTTCGAAACAGATCCTCAGAAGATCGTGTCGAACGCATTGGCGGGGCTGGTGCGCAAGAGCGGCCGAATCATCCTGCTGCACGATGCCGGCGGTGACCGTGCATCGACCATCGCTGCACTGGGGCCGCTCATCGATTCGCTGCGGGCGCGGGGCTACGAGCCGACCACGGTGGCCGGGCTGCTGAACGTCACGCCGCAAGCCGGCACGCCTGGTGCGCCGGAGAACGAAGCCTCGCAGCGGATCATGAACATGGCCGCACTTCGGGTGGCGAACGTGGTCGAAGCGTTTCTCGTTGGCACTTTTCTGCTGGCGCTGGTCTTGGGCGTGCTTCGGCTGGTGGCTATCGGCAGTCTTGCCGGTCTGCAACGGTTCGTTCCACGCTTTGCCCGGCCACGATACGGTCGCCGGGCTGAGGATGCGGAGTATCTACCGTTCGTGTCGGTGGTCATACCTGCGTACAACGAAGGGCGCGTGATCGGGCGCACGGTGCGTTCGGTGCTGGCGCAGGGGTACGATCACTTCGAACTCATCGTCGTCGACGACGGCTCCAGCGACGACACCAGTGAGGAAGCCCGTGCCTCGTCCGCCGACGAACGGTTACGCGTCATTCGACATCCCAATGGCGGGAAGGCAGCCGCGCTCAATCATGGCATGACGCTGGCCAGCGGCGAGGTGATTGTCGTGATCGATGCCGATACGCTGCTCGCGCCGAATGCTATTCAACATCTGGTCCGTCCGCTGGCCGACCCGCGCGTGGGCGCCGTGGCGGGGAACGCGAAGGTGGGCAATCGCGTGAATCTGGTGACCCGTTGGCAGGCCGTGGAGTATGTGACCAGTCAGAATCTCGACCGACGGGCGTTCGTGATGCTGAACTGCATCACCGTCGTGCCGGGCGCGATTGGAGCGTGGCGGCGCAGCGCGGTGCTCGACGCCGGTGGGTTCCGCACAGACACCTTGGCCGAAGATCAGGATCTCACTATCACGCTGTTGCGGCGGGGACACCGCGTCGCGCTGGCGGACCAGGCGGTGGCGTTGACGGAGGCCCCGGAAACGTTCGAGGCGCTCCTCAAGCAGCGCTTCCGCTGGAGCTTCGGCACGCTGCAGTGCGCGTGGAAACATCGCGGCGCGCTCGGGCGGCGCCGTGCGGGCGCGCTGGGTCTTGTTGGTCTTCCCAACATCTGGCTCTTCCAGCTGCTCTTTCCGTTGCTGGCGCCGGCCGCGGATGTGGCGCTGCTGGCCACGCTCGCGCGCTGGATCGCTGAGAGTCCTGTTCTCGGTGCGCACGCAGCGTGGACTCACGCTGAGCCGGTGGTGCTGCTATACCTGTTCTTCCTGGCCGTGGACACGCTCACCGCGCTGATTGGTGTGGCCTTCGAGCCGGGCGAGAAGTTGTCGCAGGCGTTGCTGGTGCCGTTGCAGCGCATCGCGTACCGGCAGGTGCTGTACTTGGCGCTGCTCAAGGCGATGCGCGCAGCGCTCAAGGGGTGGGCGCCCGGGTGGGGTAAACTCGAACGGACCGGCCGGGTGCAGACGAGCAGTTGAACCAATCGCTCACCGGGCAAAACCACGCGACCATGATCACGTCCACAATAGTCCGCCGGTCATTCGCCATCGCCCTCGCGTGCTTCGCGTTTGTGGCGAGCAATCGCGCGTCGGCGCAGCCTCGCTCCGATAGGCCCAACGTCGTCCTCATCATCACGGACGACATGGGGTGGGCAGACCTCGGCAGCTACGGCGCGCCCGATGTGAAGACGCCAAACATCGATCGACTCGCGCGCGACGGCATACGATTTACCGACTTCTACGCCAACGCCGTGCTCTGCTCACCAACGCGCGCCGGGCTGATGACCGGGCGCTACCAGCAGCGGTACGGCGTCGAGATGGCGCTATCGGCGCAGGGCGAGGTTGCCACCGACCGCGGCCTCGTGGCCTCCCCGGCATCGCTGCCGCGCCTGCTCAAGAACGCGGGCTACGCCACGGCGCTGGTGGGCAAGTGGCACTTGGGCTACTCGCCGGAGATGAGCCCCAATGCGCATGGTTTCGACTGGTTTTGGGGGCTCAAGAGCGGCTATCACGACTACTGGCAGCATACCGACTCCCGCGGCGTCCTCGACCTGTGGGAGAACGACCAACCGGCGCGCGACTCCGGGTACACGACCGACTTGATCAGCCAAAAGGCTGTCCGCTGGATCGGGCAGCACGCGCGCGCGCCGTTCTTCATCGACGTGGCGTTCAACGCGCCGCACTGGCCGTATCAGCGACCAGACGCACCATCGGTCGCGCGCGGCAATGCCCGGCCACTCGGCCCGGCCGACTCTGCGACCAGCACGCGGGCGGATTACGTCGCCATGGTCGAACGCCTTGATAAGGGCGTCGGCGCAATCGTTGCGGCCCTCGAACAGCACGGCCTCACACGCAACACGCTCGTCATCTTCACCAACGACAACGGCGGCGAGTGGCTCTCCAACAACGCGCCGCTCTTTGGCCGGAAATGGACCGTGTGGGAGGGCGGCATTCGCGTTCCCGCAATCATGCGCTGGCCTGGACGCATTCCCGCGGGTCGCGTGACGGGACAGGTGGGCATCACCATGGACCTGACGGCCACGGTGCTGGCGGCCGCTGGGGCCACCATCCCAGCCGATGCGCGACTGGAGGGCATGAACCTGCTGCCTCTCGCCGAAGGGCGAGCGCCCGTTACCGAACGCACACTGTTCTGGCGCACGAATGTGGGCAATCGCACCATGAAGGCCGTGCGGCAAGGTGACGACAAGCTCGTCATCGATGCAAACCAGATCTTCCTCTTCAACGTCCGTCGCGACGTGAGCGAGCGCACTGATCTCGCGAAGTTCAATTCGCCACGGGCGCGCACCCTGCGTCAGCTGCTCGCCGCGTGGGAGCGGGACATCGATGCTGAGGCCGGGACGCGGAAGTAGCGCATGATAGAAGTGCCATGCCTGCGCATCCGCGTCATCCGCGTCATCCGCGGGAACGGGACGTCATCGCTTGCGTCACCCGTTCTTAGCTCTGCCGTCCGACGACGTCAGCCCGTGCGTTAGCGCGCCGAGCGCGATGCCGGCGACCGCGTAGAGGAGCTCCCAGCTGCCCGCGCCGAGCCCTGCGATGGCCGGTCCGGGGCAGACACCAGTGATTCCCCACCCGATGCCGAAGATGGCGGCCCCAGTGATCGTCGACCGATCCATGATCGACTCGTGTTTTGCGAACGTGCCACCAAAGAGCGGCTGGTTGAGGACGCGCGGCACCAACTGATACGCGATGAGCGTGACGGTCGCCGCGCCGCCCAACACGAGCATCAGGCCGAGATCCGTAAAACGCAGGAAGCTGAGGACGACGTCGGGGCGAATCATGGTAGAGAGCGACAATCCGAAGCCGAACAATGCGCCGCAGAGGAGGGCGCTCCCAAGTTGCGCGAGCGACCGCACCGGAATGCGGGACGTGACGGTTTCGGCGGGAACCTGCACGCGGGCTGTGGTCATGCGCCGACCACCCGCGCCATCACGTTCGCCGTGAGGAATGCCGTGGCCATGAACGTGAGCACGGCGACCAGCGAGGGGAGGCCTAACGACGCAAGTCCGCAGATGCCGTGTCCTGACGTGCATCCGCGCGAAAGGCGCGCGCCGTAGCCGACTAAAAGGCCGCCCACGAACAGTTGCACGGGCGCAATCGATACCGCGACGCGCTGCGTCGGGCCCATAAATCGCCACCAGACGAACGCGCCCACGATCAACCCTGCGGCGTACGCCAGTCGCCAGAGTCGGCTGTTCACCAGCTTCGCCTGTCGGAAGAACGGGCGCTGCACCACGAACGACCACGTCGACGTGTACACCGTACTCATCCCTCCAATGAAACCGGTGAGTACGAAGAGCAGCGCCACACCGGTGCCGATCGTCAGGCCGCCGAGCAGGTAGTGAGACCATCCGTTGGGGAGAAGCGGTGAGAGATTGGGCATGCCACAATCTTGCCGCCCGAGTCACGCGCTCGCCAACTTGCCGATCAGATCGGATACAAGCCCTCCTGCGGGAACGGACCTGTGATTTCGCCGTTTCCTATGGTCAGAGGATCGCGATTCGCGCGCGCCGCGAGTCACGTGCGTGGGAACGCAGCGGACTGTACCACAATTCGTGGCGGAGCCGATTCCGAGCGCCGCACGATTTCACCGTCCACTCACGCCGTGCCCGATCCAGCATCGTTGCTCCCCGCACATCTCGCCGAACGCGTCTACGCCGCGACTCCGTCAACCGTGGCCACGCCGGCTGGGGACTACGTCCTGTACTGGGCGCGCACTGCACTGCGCGCACACGAGAATCCCGCGCTCGATACCGCGATTGCCCTCGGCGCCGCACTCGGCGTTCCGGTGTTCGTCTACCACGCGCTGTCGGAGCGGTATCCGTACGCAAGTGATCGGCACCACCTGTTCATACTCGAAGGCGCGCGTGAGTTCGCCGCCGCGCTCGATGCGCGCGGGATTGGCACCGCCTTTCACCTCGAGCGTGAAGGCCATCGCGGACCACACCTGATCACACTCGCAGAGCGGGCCTGCGCTGTGATCACCGAGTTGCTGCCGGTTGCCCCTTTCGTCGCTTGGACCGACCGACTGCGCGCGGCGATCACCTCACCGGTGTGGCAGGTCGACACCAGCTGCGTGGTGCCGATGACGTTGACCACCAAGGCCTATGATCGTGCGTTCGTGTATCGCGATGCGACGGCACGGTTGCGCGCCGAGCGTGTGAGCCGCGCGTGGCCGGAGGTTGAGACGGTGGGCGAGCCCTTCGTGCCCGATCTGCCATTCACACCGATTGGTTTTGCCAACGCCGACTTCGCAGCATTGGTCGCCACCTGCGACATCGATCACGCGGTAGGACCCGTGGCCGACACGCGTGGAGGTGAGCGTGCCGGCTACGCGCGCTGGACCCATTTCGTGGAGTCGGGGCGCCTCGATCGCTACGACCGCACGCGCAACGATCCCACCAACGGCAATGGCGTCAGTCGCATGTCGGCGTACTTGCATTACGGCATGGTCTCACCCTTCCGCCTCGCACGCGAAGCCGCTGCACGATCGTCCGAGGGCGCGGCAAAGTGGCTCGATGAACTACTGGTGTGGCGCGAGCTGGCCTACACCTTCTGCTTCCACCGGCCGGACCACGCCAGCATCGACGCCATTCCCGAATGGGCGCGCGCCACGTTGCAGCAGCATGAGGGCGATGCGCGTACGCTGTACTCGTGGGAGCAGCTCGCGCGGGGCCAAACGTCAGACCCGTTCTGGAACGCCATGCAACGTTCATTGCTGGCGCACGGTGAGTTGCACAACAACGTCCGGATGACGTGGGGCAAAGCCTTTGCCGGGTGGACGCCGAACGCGGCACGCGCGTTGTCACTCTCCATCGATCTCAACCATCGCTACGCGCTCGATGGCCGAGATCCGGCATCGTACGGTGGACTGCTCTGGTGTCTCGGTCAATTCGATCGCGCGTTCACGCCCCCCAATCGCGTACTCGGCACCGTCCGCGGTCGCGCATTGCCTGAGCAAGCCGCGCGCATCAACGTCGAGAAGTACACGCGCCACGTGCAGCGGTCGGCGTATGACGCGCCCCGCCGAGTGGCGGTGATTGGTGCTGGGCTATCGGGGTTGATGTGTGCGCGCACGCTGGCGGACCACAACATCGATGTCACCGTGTTCGAGAAGTCGCGTGGCTACGGCGGTCGCTGCGCCACCCGGCGCGATGGCCCGTGGCGATTCGATCATGGCGCACAGTATTTCACGTCGCGCGATCGCCGCCTCGCGCCGCTGATTGCCAGCTGGCAGCAGCAAGGCGTCATCGCGGTGTGGCGCGGCATTCTCGCGGTGCACGAAAATGGACAGTGGCAGCCCGCGAAGACGGGCGTGCGGCGCTGGGTCGGCACGCCCGGCATGAGCGCGCTTGGCGCGCACCTCGCACACGAGCTCGACGTCCGGCTCGAAACGCCAGTTGCACAGGTGCAGCGTGAAGGTCGGCAGTGGCGACTGCTCGCGGAGACGGGCGTCGATTTGGGCGCTTTCGATACCGTGCTGACCTGCGTCCCCGGTCCCCAAGCCACCGCGCTGCTGGCGGACGTGGCACCACCTTTGGCTGCGCAGGCGGCCCGTGCGGTCATGCATGCAACCATGGCCACCATGCTGGTGTTACAGGAGCGCCCCGAGTTCGCATTTGATGGCGCGTTTCTGAATGACGATCCGGTGTTGAGCTGGATCAGCCGCGACGCCACCAAGCCCGGTCGCCCCGCCGCCGAAACGTGGGTGTTGCACGCGACGCGAGCATGGAGTGCAGCGCAGGTCGACACGGACGCGGCGCAGATCGCGCAACTCATGACCGACGCATTTCAGCGTGTGATCGGCACCGCCATCGAGCCTGTCCGGCGGGTGGCACATCGGTGGTTGTACGCGCTCCCCGATCCGGTCACGCCCGACACTGCGCTATTCGATGCCTCGCTGGGTCTCGGCGCTGCTGGGGACTGGTGCGGTGGACCGCGCGTGGAAGGCGCGCTGCTGAGTGGCGTGGCGCTGGCAGGTCGCGTGCTGGCTTATGCGCACTGCGCCGCGCGGTAGACGGCGCGTTCTCCGTGGCACGTTCCCGGTTTCGCTTTCTCGATTTCACGTTCCGTTTTCGCATTCCCGCTCATCCAACTTGCCCATGACGTACGCTCGACAGCGCCTCTGGCTCGGCATCACCGGCGTCGGCTCCACCGTAGTGCTCTCGGCGGCTGCTCTGCTCTTCGATCTACCGCACCGTTTCATGCGCTCCCCCGTCGATCAATCCTTCGCCGGGACACTGGCCGCGATCGCGTTGGTGTTCGTCGGTCACGCGCTGGTGATACTGCCGCTCGACGTCGTGGGTGGCGTGGTGGTGGTGCGTGAGCGGCCGTCGTTGATTCGGTGGGCGGCGTCGTGGCTGCGTGCCGTGTTCGTGCAGTGGCTCTGGTTCGCGCTGGCGGTGGCAATGCTTCTGCGCACTGCCCAGGAGTTCGGGACTATTGCTGCGTTGCTGGTGTTTGTGCTGATGCAGCTGGTGCTGCTCAGCCAACAGGGGCTACTTGCTCAACTGGTCGGCGGCGTGCGCCTGCTTCCTGTGTCAGAGAAACTCACCGCCGCCGCATCAGCAGCAGGCATCCCGGCAGGCATGGTGCGTGAGATCGCGGCTGACGACCACTCGTTCGTGGGTGGTTGGACTGGTGTCAGTGTGCACCAGCTCTGGGTGGCCGAGCGGTGGGTTTCGGCGCTGTCGGCCGGTCAGTTGGCGGTCGCGCTCGCACGACGTGTCGGGGTGCGTGCACTCGGTCTCCGACAGCGTGGTGTGTTGGTGGCGTTGGCCTGGAACACCATCGGCTTCGCCCTCGCCGCGAGTGCTCCGCGTGCCTCGCTCGCCAATGCGGCAGGCTTCGTGACAGTGATGGCCTGGTTCACGCTTTGGCAGTTCGTCGGCGTGTTGGTGCTGCCATCGCTTTCGCGGCCGGCGGTGCTCGCCGCCGATCGCTGGGCGTGGCGCACGCACGCTGACACACTCGTTGCGTCGACTATCACGCAGCTCGATCGGTGGCAGGATGACGAAGCCGAACGTGGGCGGCGCGTGGAAACCGTGTTCCACCCCGTCCCGTCGCGCGGCGCTCGTCTGCGCGCGCTCACCGCGGGTGATCAGCCCAGCGGTAACGGGTTCATGGCGGCGGGCGCGTGGCACGCCACTCGCATGATGCTCTATCTCGGGTGGGCCGGACTTGGCGGGTTGTCGCGCGTGGTGCACTGCAATCTTGGGCGGCCCACGGTCTGGGTGATGTTGCCGGGTGACTGACGATCGCGCTACTTCATTGCGCCGATAAGCGGGGGCACGTGCTGACTGTTCTTACTCAGCCGTGTCCCCAAAACGACCGACGTCATGGCCTTGCTTGGCGTGACCACAGGAATAGGTCACTTGCCCAACAGGCACCAATTCCTCAGCCTCGCCGGTTGCCGGTGTATCGATTAAATCGAGTATTCCGCTCGAACTCGCGCGGTAGAAGTCAGCGATCCAATTCCACCGGGCGAACCGGAGACAATTCGTGCAATGTCAACTCGCCGACCCTGATCCGCCTATCGGGAACGGGGTTCATGAAAACGTCCCGCTCGGGGCGGCTGACCGCAATGCGGCCGGTGCGACACCGCATGACGTGGGCGCGGACTCGCGCTACCGCACAATGGTTGAGTGGTCGCCCGAGGCGATGTGCATCAACGTCAACGGCGTGGTCGAATACGTCAATCCAGCGAGTGTCGCCTTATTCGGCGCGAGCTCGGCAGCAGATCTCACTGGGCGGCCGATGCTTGATTTTGTGCATCCGGATTCGCGCCCCGTCGCGCTGGAACGACGGCATGCTGTCGAATCGGGCGCCGGTGCGGTGCCGCTGCGGGAAATGAAGTTTCTCAAGCTCGATGGGACGACAATCATCTGTGAGGCGCAGGGATTGGCGGTGATGCTCGACGGGCGCCGAGCGATCCAGATTGCCATGCGCGATGTCACGGCGCGGAAGCAGGTCGAAGCCGCGTTGGCGCAACAGCAGGAGCGATTGCAGCAGGTGCTCGCCGTGTCGAGTATTGGCCTGTGGGAGTGGGATTTGGCCAGCGGCGCCGTGTACTTCTCTCCTGAGTGGAACCGCAACCTCGGCTACGTCGATGCTGAGTTCACTGATAGCTTCGACGAGGGGGCGGTGCGGACCCATCCTGACGATCTGGCCACCGTCCAACGAGCCATCGACGACTTTTTATCAGGGGTGCAGGCGACCTACAAAGTCGAGTTCCGGATGCGGCACTGCGACGATACGTGGCACTGGTATCTGAGCCAAGCCGATATCATCTGCGGTGCCGACGGCCGCGCCCTTCGTCTCGTCGGGACACAGATCGACATCACCGAGCGTCGACGAGATGAGATCGCGCTCCGAGAGAACGAACTTCGTCTGCGACTCGCGATCCGCGGGGCCAGTCTGGGGCTGTGGGACTGGGATGCGTCGTCGGGCTCCATGGTCGTGAACGACCGCTGGATGACCATGCTGGGGATGGAGCCGGACGGTCCGCGGCCGAGCATCGACGATTGGCATGCGCGGGTGCATCCAGAAGACAGGCCGAAATTGGCTCAGCTCCAAGCCGACATCTATTCGAACCCGCGCCTCGTGGACTTCGAAGCGGAGGTTCGCGCGCGGCACGACGACGGCGGGTACTGTTGGATTTTCGACAAGGGGCAGGTGGCCGAGCGCGATGGCGACGGTAAGCCGGTCAGAATCGTTGGGACGCACATGGACATCACCGAGCGTAAAACCGCCGAGTTGTTGGGTGCATCGCTCGAGGCGCAGTTGCGCGAGTCGCAAAAAATGCAGGCCATCGGCACGCTCGCCGGCGGAGTGGCTCACGATTTCAACAACATTATCGCTGCCATTCTGGGCAACGCCGAGCTCGCACGCGGTGATGCAACCGATGCACGCGTCCTCGAGTCGCTCGCCGAGATCGAGCGAGCCGGTAAACGTGGGCGCGATCTGGTGCGGCAGATTCTTTCCTTCAGTCGCCGGCAACCGATCGTTCGGCGGGCGACGCAACTTGCCGATGTCGTGGATGAATCGGTTGCGCTGTTGCGGGCCACACTCCCGGCACGCGTCTCGCTCGAAGTATCGTGCGCCGAAGACGTGCCGCTGGTGCTCGCTGATCCGACCCAGATGGAGCAGGTCATCATCAATCTGGCCAGCAACGCCGTGCACGCGATCCAGCACCAGCAAGGAGTCGTTCGCATCGAACTTTCGGCGGTGGATATCGACGCGGACCCGACCGACCTACGGCCGGGCCACCACAGCATACGAAAGTTCGTCGAGAAGTGGCCGGGTAGAAGCGTGTGCCTGTCGGTCTCCGACAATGGCATCGGGATGGATGCGGCCACACTGGCGCGTATTTTCGAACCCTTCTTTACCACCAAGCCGGTCAACGAGGGGACGGGACTGGGGCTGTCGGTGGTGCACGGGATCATCGAGTCGCACGGAGGGGCGACCGATGTGACCAGCGAGGTCGGCAAGGGCACGCGTTTCCGTGCGTACTTCCCGATTGCCGTTGTTGCCGATGCAAACGACAGCGCTCCCGCCATACCGCCGGCCGGTGCAACGTTGCGATGGGAGCCGCCTGCGCCGGTATCGGTCGATGCGTCGCCGACCGCGACGATCATGTATCTCGATGACGATGCGGCGCTTGTCTCCTTGGTAGGACGCCTGCTCAGGCGGAGAGGGTGGGAGGTGGTGGGATTCACCGACCAGCAGCGTGCGCTTGCCGCGCTGGCCGCTGAACCGCAGCGATTCGCGCTTCTAGTGACCGACTACAACATGCCCGGCATGTCAGGGATCGATGTGGCGCTCAAGGCGCGGGAGATTTTCCCAGCATTACCAATTGCGATTGCATCGGGGTTTGTCGACGACACGTTGCGCGACAAGGCGGCATTCATTGGCGTTCACGACCTGCTGCGCAAAGAGACCGTCGTCGATGATTTTTGTACGACGATCGAGAGGCTCTTACCTACCTAGCCGCCGTACCGCTCGAGACGCTGGCGAGCCGTTGGAAGTACACGTCTTCGAGGTCAGGCTCGACCGCTACAAAACCATCGCCCGGATCGGATTCCGCGTACACGTGCAGCACCGTGTTGCCTGCCGCCATGCGGGTGGAGATCACGTGATACCGGGCTTTGTAGTCGTCCGTCTGCGCGCGGGGAACTGTGCGGCGCCACATACAGCCCCGCACTTCGTCGATGATGCGCTCGGGCTCGCCCTGCACCACGACCTGCCCCTTGTTGATGATCGCCATCTGCGAACAGAGTTCGCGCACGTCCTCGACGATGTGCGTCGAGAGGATCACCACCACGTCATCGCCGATATCGGCCAGCAGATTCAGGAAGCGGTTACGCTCCGTGGGGTCGAGGCCGGCCGTGGGCTCGTCGACAATGAGCAGCTTGGGGCTGCCGGCCAGCGCGATCGCAATGCCCAGTCGCTGCTTCATTCCGCCCGAATAGCCACCCACGCTCTTCTTGCGCACCTCGTAAAGATTGACCTGCTGCAGCAGACTCGACACCAGTTCCTTGCGCTCGCCAGACTGTGTCACGCCCTTGAGCGTGGCGAAGTGATCGAGGACTGCCTCGGCGGGCATGTTGGGATAGAGACCGAACTCCTGTGGCAGGTATCCCAACTGGGCGCGCAGCTTCTCCGGTTGTCGCAGCACGTCGATATCCCGAAAGTGAATCGACCCGCTGTCAGGGAGCTGCAGCGTCGCGATCGTGCGCATGAGCGAGGACTTCCCGGCGCCGTTCGGCCCCAAGAGACCAAACATGCCGGGAGAAATCGTGAGCGAGATGTTTTGTAGTGCCCGGACCCCGTTCGGATAGGTCTTGACTATGCGGTCGATGCGGAGGGTCATGGGGCCACGGGTTCGGGGAAGAGACTGAGCAGCCGAGTTCATCAGAAAGTAGCTGCGCTCCGGAGAGCGGGGTTGCAAGAACTTGTCGTGTCCGAATCCGGGGCGCCCGCCTTCAGCGCCCAACACGGGCGCGGTCAACCATGCACGACCCCCGCGCGTACATTCGCGAGTCGCCCGCTGGTCCTCCCCCCGCTTCAAATCCTGTCATGCATCTGCCGTCCGCCCGCCTCGCCCAGTCTTTGCTCCGCGCGTCAGCCCGCTCCCTAGCCTGCTCCGTGGTGCTTGCGTCACTGACCGAGGCGCAAAGTGGGCCCACGGGCGGGCCCCCGCGGCGGCTTGATGCGGCCATCGCCGATTCGTTTGCCGTCGCCGCCCGGGCGCGCAAGCTGCCCGTGATGCGCGCCATTCGCGTGAGCGCAGCACCCGTGATCGACGGCACGCTCGACGAAGCGATGTGGAAGGAAGGCCCACCCATTGGCGATTTCGTCCAACGGGAACTGAACGAGGGTGTGCCGGCGACCGAGCGTACGGACGTGCGTATCGCGACCGACGGCATCAATCTCTACATCGGCGCACGCATGTACGATCGCGAGCCGAATCTGATCATTCCGGGTGAGAAGATCCGCGACGTGCAGCTCGCCAACAGTGATCACATCGCGTTCATCTTCGACACCTATCACGACCATCAGAACGGATTCGTCTTCGCGACGACGCCCGCCGGGATCGAGTACGACGGACAGGTCATCCGCGAAGGCGAAGGCGGTGGCGCAAATGTCGCCGGACAGAATCGTCAGTTGGGCGGCGCGATGGGCGGCTTCAACGTGAATTGGGATGCCAGCTGGTCGGTCGCGACGCGCATCGATTCGCTCGGCTGGACCGCGGAGTTTCGTATCCCATTCTCGACGCTCCGCTTCCAGTCCGGTGGAGCAGAACAGACGTGGGGTCTCAACGTCTCGCGCAGCATCCGTCGCAAGAACGAAGAGCTGTATTGGTCGTTCATCCCCCGTCAGTTCAATCTCTACCGCCTGTCACTCGCCGGTACGCTGGCCAATCTCAACGTGCCGTCCCGTCGGGTGCAGACCGTGACGCCGTATGTGCTCTCCTCCTCGCAGCGCACGTACACGAAAGGGCTGGCATCGACGCAGAACCCGACGGAGTTCGGTGGCGAAATCAAGTACGGCGTCACACCGGCCTTGACGCTCGACCTCACCTACAACACCGACTTTGCGCAGGTCGAAGTCGATGACCAGCGGCTCAACCTGACACGTTTCCCGATCTTCTTCCCAGAGAAACGACCGTTTTTCCTGGAGAACGCCGGCGTTTTCTCGGCAGGAACCCCACAGGCTGTGGATCTCTTCTTCACACGCCGCATCGGTATTGGAGCGAACGGCACGCCGCAGCCCATTATCGGCGGCGGGCGATTGTCGGGCCGAGTGGGCGGGACGACGGTAGGTCTCCTGCAAATGGTCACCGACGCACCCGATGCGTCGTCGGCGGGACAGTCGTACACCGTTGGTCGCGCGACACGCGAACTCTCGGCGCGGTCCCGCATTGGTGTCATGGCCGTGCAACGCCTCAGCACCAAAAGCAGCAGGGACGTCAATCGTACGTTTGCGATCGATGGTCGGCTTGGAATCGGGCAGCGGTGGACCAGCGACTGGTGGGGGGCGCGCACCACGACGCCGGGGCGCAGCGGCGATGACCTCGCGTACAGCGGTCGCGTCGCGTATCAGACCAATGTCTGGAACGCGAACGCCCGCGTCGCGCAAATCGGCGGTGATTTCAATCCCGAAGTCGGGTTCATGAGTCGGCCCGGCGGATATCGCACCGTCGACGCGACCATTATCCGGTTGGTCCGGCGACCCGAATGGACCTGGTTTCGGCAGTGGAACCCGCACGTCAGCTACCGCGGGTTCAGCGGGCTCACCGACGGCTTTTATCAGACGGGTTACGTCCACATTGACGTGACCGAGATCGAGTTCGCGAACAGTTCGCGCTTCGGTCCGGAGTACAACATTTCTCATGAAGGACTCCAGGCTCCGTTTACGATCGCGCCGAACGTGGTGCTCCCGGCGGGTTCGTACGACTGGGGCACGCTGGGCTTCGACTATACCACCGACCCAAGCCAGAATCTGTTCGCCACCGGTCGGTTCGATGTCGGCCAGTTCTGGACGGGTCGCCGGAGCGGCGGCAGCGGCACCGTCACAATGCGGCGCGGGGCCACGTTCTCGGGGTCATTCACCGCCGACTACAACGATGTGCGGCTGCCGCAGGGCAATTTCATCGGCTCATTGCAGGCTGTTCGGTTGAACTACTTCTTCACGCCCCGCGTGTTCGTACAGACGCTGACGCAGTTCAACAGCCAGCAGAAAGTCTGGGGCGCGAACGTGCGTTTCGGTTGGCTGAATACGGCGGGAACTGGCTTGTTCGTGGTGTTCAATGATGGCCGTGAAGCGAACGGATTTTTTGATCTGGGTACGCCGCAGCAGAAGTCGGTGTTCGTCAAGTTCACGCGCCAGTTCGGCACGGGCGGCTGACCGCAGCTCGGCGCGCCGCCCTATCGTATACCTGACGAGATGAAGCCGCACGGGATACTCGCCGTACGGATCGCCCGGCCACCTGTCTCGCCGTCATCCGCCCAGAAGACCGGCTTGAATCCCGCGACACACTGCGAGTGCGGCGTGACCGTGAAGCCTTCGTTGTTGAGGTTCGGCATCGTGGATGGCCGCAGAAATCTACGCGGAGCCAGGAACCGGCCGCGCGTCGGCGATGCGGTCGCGCGATCGATCTCGAAGATCGCCGAGAGTCCACCGCAGGTGTCATCG
>Ga0105044_10000810_pt1 | contig 39973 bp, 34 predicted proteins | sample MAT01_FD_78092 | JGI IMG/M metagenome (GOLD analysis project Ga0105044, IMG submission 78092) | Freshwater microbial communities from Lake Fryxell liftoff mats and glacier meltwater in Antarctica - MAT-01 | ecosystem: Environmental > Aquatic > Freshwater > Ice > Liftoff microbial mat | place...
ACCGCTCGGGACCCGGCATGGAAGCGCAGTTCGATGAGCACGAGGCGCTGCGGGAGGCGGCCGCATCCAGTCGGTTGTCGACGTTCCGCCTCGGCATCGGTGCCCTCGGTGGCCAGAGCGACGAGATGTTCGCCGCCTCGGTGAACTACGCGGTCGATGGCGGGCACGGCGTGCACATGCACATCCAGGAGATCCGGGAGGAGGTCACCGCCACCTTCGAACGGACGGGCCGAACCGTGGTCGGACACTGCGCCCACGAGGGCCTGTTCGCAGCGCCTACTCTCGCTGCGCACTGCGTCTGGGTCGACCGTCACGATCGCCAGTTGCTCGCGGAGCACCGCGTCGGCGTGGCCCACAACCCGGTGGCCAACATGATCCTGGCCAGCGGCGTCGCGCCGGTCCTCGAGATGCGCCAACTCGGCATCGATGTCGGCATCGGTGTCGACGGCGCGGCGTCGAACGACTCGCAGGACTACCTGCAGGCTCTCAAGTCCGCAGCGCTGCTCGCCCGCGTACACCACCAGCAGGCCAAAGCGATGAGCGCCCGCGAAGCCTGGGAGATGGGGACCATCGGCGGCGCCCGTGCGCTGCGCATGGACGACGTGATCGGATCGCTCGATGTCGGCAAGCAGGCCGACGTCGTCGTCTTCGACGGTTCGGGACCCACCCTCGCCAACGTGCACGATCCCTACCAGGCGGTGGTCTTCGTGGCCGGCAGCCGAGAGGTGGCCGAGGTGTGGGTGGCCGGAGAGGCCAGCCTGCTCGACGGCGACGTCGTGCGCGTCGATGCCAGAGAGGTCGCCGACCGTTCGCGGCCAGAGGCCGCAGCCCTGGCCCAGCTCGCTGGGCTGCACGAGCTGTCGGCGTTGGTGGTGGCACCTTGAACGAGCACGCGATCGGTGTCGAAGAGGTCTACAACCACTTGTTCGAGCGAATCCTCACGGGCCGCTACCCGGTGGGCTCGCGCCTGCCGTCGTGTCGGGCGCTGGCATCCGAGCTCGGATCGAACTCCTCGACGGTCGATAGGGCGATCGGCCGCCTCGCCTCCCAAGGCCGGGTACGCACCGTGGCTCGTCGGGGCGCGTTTGTCGAAAACCTCACCGGCAGCGAGGCCGATGCCCGCACCGTCGTGTCTGGTCAGGTCGAGGAACTCCTCCTTCGAGCTCGGCGTCTCGGCTTCACTGCCGACGAACTGACGACGATGGTGGGCACCGTGCTGCAGCGGGTCGACTCCATGAGGCGTATCGCCGTGGTCGAGTGCAACGAGCGCGACCTGCGCAACGTGCAGGACCTCGTGCAGCGGGCCATCGAGGTCGAGGTCCAGCCGGTCCTGATCCACGAAGCCAAGGGCCGGCTGCTCGACCAGGAGTTCGACGCCGTCGCCGTCCCGATCTTCCACCTCAACGACGTCGCCGACCTCGTCGGGGACATCGACCAGGTTGTCGAGCTGAACCTCGTGGCCTCGCCGGTGACGCTGCGCCAGCTGATCGAGGTCCGCGACGAGGAGCGACTTGTGGTGGTGGCCCCCAGCACGCGCGGGGTCCAGTGGATGACCGCCATCGTCGGGCAGTACTTCCCGGGCCAGATCGACACCCTCCACGTCGGTGTCGACGACCTCTCGGTCCTCGACGGCGCACCCGTCGTCGTAGTGAACAACGCGGCGCGGGTGTCCGAAGACGTGCTCGTCGGTATCGACCGGCTGATCTCCATCGAGTGGGAGCTCGACAGCCGGTTCGTCCCCACCCTGCGGTCGCGAATCGAGAACGTCATCGCGGCCCGCAACGGCCACATCGACCCCAACCGAGGAGCGGCATGAGGTTGTCGATCGGACTGGCGGGCTCGGCGCGCACCCGACCTCTGGTGGAAGGGCGCGTCGCAATCGACGAGGTCGTCCCCGACGTCACGGTCATGGGCGTGCAGGCACTGTTCAACCTGCAGCTGACCCAGCACGTCTTCGACGTTTGCGAGTTCCCCCTGGTCACCTACCTCCGCAGCTTGGAATCGGACGACCAGCCCTACCTGGCTGTTCCGATCTTCCCCTCCCGCCACTTCCGGCTCTCTTGCATCTTCGTGTCCGAGGAGTCGGCTGTCGACAAGCCAGCAGACCTGGCCGGCCGCCGTGTGGGTCTCCCCGTGTTCGACATGGCCGCCGCGGTCTGGCTCCGGGGGATCCTCCACGACTTCCATGGCCTGGACCGGTTCTCGCCGGTGTACGTGACGGCCGGACCCGAAGGTCCCCGCGCCGGCGACGAGCACCCGCAGTACCTGCCGCCGTCGTTCACCGTGGAGCGTCGGACCGATGCTGGTCTGGCACAGATGTTGGCTGCCGGCGAGATCGACGCCCTCTACACCGCCCGAGCCCCGTCGACCTGGCCCGGGCCCGGGGTTCGCCGCCTCTTCGAGGACCCGCGCATCGCCGAGCTCGACTACCACCGGGCCACGGGCATCTTCCCAGCCATGCATGTGCTGGCCGTGAAACGCGCCGTGGCCGACGCCAACCCGACACTCCCCCTCGCGCTGTACCGGGCCTTCGCCGAGGCGCAGTCCGTGGCACGCTCCGACGCCTTCGACTCGGCTGCGCTGGACTCGATCCTGCCCTGGCAGCTCGATGAGCTGCTCGAGAGCGAGCGCGTGCTCGGCCCGGACCACTGGGCCTCGGGACTGGCGGCCAACCGCCCGATGCTGGAGCAGGCCATCGCCTACAGCCGCGCCGACGGCCTCATCACCACCGAACTCACCCCCGAGGACCTCTTCGCCGGTACCGGGGACGCCCAGATCTTCGCCACTTGAAGGAGCACCCCGTGCGCACCGGAGCCGACTACCTCGCAGCCCTGAATGACGGTCGATCCGTCTACGTCGACGGACAACGGGTGTCCGACGTCGCCGACCACCCGGCCTTCAGCGGGGTGGCGTCGACCATGGCGTCGCTCTACGACGCGGCCCACCACGAGGGGTCCGACCTCGTCGATCCCGAGAACGGGCGGCTGGCGCTCTTCACCGTGCCCCGCACCTGGGACCAGCACGAGCGGCGCAAGGCTGCACTCGAGACGTGGTCCGGCCTCGCTCACGGCTTCATTGGTCGCGGGCCCGATCACGTGGCGGGGCTGATGGCGGGCTTCGTGTCTCGTCCCGATCTGTTCGACACCGATCATCACCAGCTCGGCAAGAGCGTGGTGGGCTACTCCGACCACGCTGCCGAGCACGGGCTGTGGGTCACCAACTCGATCGTCCCGCCGCAGATGAACCCGTCCGATCCCACCAGCCGGGTCTCCCCGGTACACCTCGTGGAGGAGACCGAGGAGGGCATCGTGGTCGAGGGCGCCCAGATGCTCGGAACCGGCGCCGCCGTGGCCGACGCCATCTTCGTGACCAGCGTGCGGCCGCTCGGCCCCGACGAGACCGCTCGCGCCGTCTCGTTCGTGGTCGACGCCAACGCCCCAGGCCTCAAGCTCCTCACCCGGCGGCCCTACGCCTCGGCTGGTGACCCGTTCGACTACCCGTTGAGCACCCGGTTCGACGAGACCGACTCGATGGTCGTGTTTCAGCGGGTGCTGGTGCCGTGGGAGCAGGTGTTCGTCGCCGGCGACGTGTCGGTGGTCAACGCCCAGTTCTTCGGGACCGCGGCCCACCAGATCGGCAACCTCCAGTCGATCATCCGGCTCTCGGCCAAGCTCCGCTTCGTGACCGGGGTCGCCAGCCTGGTGGTGAAGGCGAACGGACGCGATGCCGACCCGGGGATCAGGGCGCAGCTGGCGGAGCTGGCCACCGTCCACACCGTGTCCGAGGCCTTGACCGATGCCGCCCACAACAAGGCCGAGCGCGACGAGTACGGCGTGTTCCGCCCCGCCGGCCAGTACCTCTACGCCGCGTTGGGGATGCAGACCGAGGTCTACCCGAAGGCCGTGAAGCTCCTGGGTGAGCTGGCTGGCGGTGGACCGATCCAGGTCCCGTCATCGGTGCTCGACTTCGACAACCCCGACGAGGTCGCGGCCATGGAACTCGTCATGGGATCGGACCAGATGCCGGTGCGCGATCGGGTGAAGCTGTTCAAGCTGGCGTGGGATCTGGTGGGCTCCGAGTTCGCCGGGCGTCACGTGCAATACGAGCGCTTCTACTCCGGTGCCTCACAGGTGGTGAAGATGCACGCGCACCGCCATTACCCGTTCGAGGAGGCCGAGCGCATCGCCGGGGACTTCTTGGCCAGCTACCCGTGATGGGCACGACGCGTGACTCGGCCCTGGCGCCCGCCGGGCGGCTCGACCTGCCGCCCACAGGGACTGGCCGACTCAACGGGGTGCGAGTCGCGGTCAAGGATCTCTTCGACATCGCCGGCACGGTCACCGCCGCAGGGAACCCGACGTTGTCAGATGGCCCGGCGGCGACGGCCGATGCTGCGGCCGTGACTGCACTGCGGGCCGCGGGGGCCACGGTGGTGGCCAAGACCGCCACCGATGAACTGGCCATGGGCATGTTCGGGGTCAACAGCCACTACGGAACGCCGATCAACCCGGTGGCGCCCGATCGTGTGCCCGGGGGGTCCTCCAGCGGGTCGGCCAGCTTGGTCGCCGCAGGTGAGGCGGACCTCGGCGTGGGCACCGACACCGGTGGTTCGATCCGCGGCCCGGCGGCGTTCTGTGGGCTCATCGGGCTTCGCCCCACGCACGGTCGCATCGACACCACAGGCGTACGTCCGATGGCCGCAGGTTTCGACACGGTCGGCCTGCTTGCCCGCAACGTTGCGGTGATCGCCCACGCCTTCGAGGCGCTGACCGCCACGGCTTCGCCCCGGCTGGTGCACAAAATGGTGTTCCTCGCCGACCTGGTCGCCCGAGCCGATGCCGCCACAGCAGAGCGCACCGACGCGGTCGCCGCGCAGTGGGCTGAGGTCCTCGGCCTCGAACTGGGCCACGAGGTCCTCGTCGCAAACCCGGTTCCCACGGACCTGGTGCAGGTGTTCTGGCCGCTGATGAGCCGTCAGCTCTGGGAGGCCAACGGCGCGTGGGTCATCAACCACAGCCCCACGCTCGGCGAGGGGATCGAAGAGCGGATCCGGGCCGCCGGCGAGGTCGACGACGAGGCCGTTGCGACGGCTGAGACCGGACGACGCGCGCTGGTCAATCGGTTGCACCTCATCCTCGATGACGCGATCGCGGTCTTGCCGACCGCCATTGGACCGGCTCCCAGGCGAGACACCCCCCACGCCGACCTCATGGCCTGGCGCGACCGCAACCTTGCGCTCGTGGTCCCAGCCTCGCTCGCCGGTGCCCCGCAGCTGTCGCTGCCAGCAGGCACGATCGGCGCTCCCGATGATGCGCCCGTCGGGGTGTCGCTGCTGGGACTGCCCGGCGACGACGAGCTCCTGCTCTCCTTGGCCGCCCAGCTGACGGCCCCGGCGTCCTGTGGCTGAGCGCACCGCCCCCGCGCCCTTCGCGCTCAGCCACCAGATGCCCGAGCTGGGGCCGCTCGATGGCGCCCGGGTGCTGGTGAACGTGGTGGTGAACCTCGAGCATTGGACCCTCGACGCGCCGATGCCACGGGCTGCACTCCCTGCGCCCCAGGGGGTCTCGGTGGTCCCCGACGTGGCCAACCACTCCTGGGTGCTGTACGGCCTGCGCGCCGGATTGCCCCGCCTGGCCGCCGCCCTCGCACCGCTCGGCACTGCAGTCACCGTCGCGCTCAACGCCGATGTCATCGATCACTACCCGCAGGTGGCCGAGCTCGTAGCCGATCTCGGGTGGGATGTCATCGGCCACGGTGTGCGCCAGCGGTCGATCCAGACCTACGACGACGAGGCGCCGGTGATTGCCGAGGCCCTCGACCGCATCGCCGAGCGCTTCGGCCGACCCCGAGGCTGGCTGAGTCCGGGGATGAGCCAGACCGACGACTCGCTGCGGCTCCTGCGCGAGCACGGCGTCGAGTTCGGCCACGACTGGATGATCGACGACCGTCCGGTGTGGCTCGAGACCTCGGCTGGTCCCATCGTCGGACTGCCCTACACCCTCGCACTGAACGACGTGACCACCTACGTGGTGCAGCACCAGCCCGACGGCTCCCTCGCCGACCGCACCCTCCGGAGCCTCGTGGTGCACGGAGCCGAGGCGGCCCGCAACCCTGTGGTGGTGCCGATCGGGCTGCACCCGCATGTGATGGGCGTGGCCCACCGCATCGGCGAGATCGAGACGATCGTCGACGCCGTGAACGGCGCCGAGGGCGTGGCGCCGTTCACCTCGTCGCAGGTCCATGACTGGTTCGTAGGTCAGGTGCCGGCGCCGTGAATATCGCAACGGTTCCGTGGCGCGGCGATAGCGCCCGCCATCTTGCCGGCACCGCCACGTTGATCGCCGAGCTTGAACCCCGGGTCCGAGCCTTCACCCACCTCGACCGAAACCTGCTTGCGCACCCGCCGACTGGGTCGTCCGTGCCGGCTGGTCCGCTCGCTGGCATGCCGATCGCGGTGAAGGAGATCATCGACGTGGCCGGCATGCCGACCACGTGCGGATCCCGGGTGCTGGCGGGTCGTGTCCCGGATCGAGACGCGCAGAGCGTCGCCTGCCTGCGTGCCGCGGGCGCGTTGATCGTGGGCATGACCACCACCACCCCGTTCGCCTGCGGCACCACCACCGTCACCGACAACCCGCGCGTTCCCAGTCACACGCCTGGCGGAAGCTCGGCCGGGTCCGCTGCGGCCGTCGGTGCCGGCTACGTGCCGGTGGCGCTGGCCAGCCAGAGCCAGGCGTCGACCCTTCGCCCCGCCTCCTACTGCGGGGCGTGGGGCTTCAAGCCCTCCCACCGGCGCCTCCCCCGGGGTGGCATGCACCTGCTGGCTGACGTGCTCGACGACGTCGGCCTGATCGCTGCGAGCATCGAGGACCTTCGCTCGGTCTTCGAGGTCCTCGCCGCACCTCGCGCTGATCCGGTGACCGCACCGGCCCCTCTGCTGCGGATCGGTCGGCTGCGCCTCGACGACGGCGGTCTTCCCGTCCCGGCGACCCTCGCCGCGCTCGACGGCCTCGCCGCGCGGCTCGCCAGAGGCTTTCAGGTCGTCGATGGCACGCCCGAGCTCTCGGCGATGGACGCTGCGCTCGCCGGGTCGGGGGCCACCTGCTTCGACCTGTTCGCTGGTCAGAGCGCTCCTGTGCTGACCAGCCACATCGCCGCCGGTGAACGTGACCCCCGCCTGGCCGAGATGGTCGAGCGCGCTGCTGTCATAGGGGCGAGCGGGCTCGCCAATGCGCTGGGCGAACGAGACCGTCTGCGTGAGCGGTGGCAGGGGATCGCCGAGCACCACGACGTCATCATCACGCTCAGCACCACGAACCCGGCGCCCGCCGGCCACCAGTCGACCGGCTGCCGACGGATGCCCGCCACCTCGTCGCTGCTCGGCGTGCCTGCCGTGTCCGCTCCCTGGCTGACCGTCGCCGGGTTGCCCCAGGGGGTCCAGCTCCTGGGCTTCGAAGGACGAGACGAAGAACTGCTCGCCGCGGCGGCGGCCATCGCTGCCGCAGTGGCACCCAACGAGGAGGAACCATGACCGCCAGTGAACGACTCGCCGAGCTCGAGGCCCGCGTCCAGCACGACTTGGACGTGACCGCCTACCCCAAACCCGTCTGGCCGCTCCCCCGGGAGGTCGGCGGACGCAAGGTGGTGGACGTTGCGATCCTGGGAGGCGGCCAGGCCGGGCTCACCATCGCCTTTGCCCTGAAGCGCCGCGGCATCCCGAACGCGCTCGTGCTCGACGCGGCGCCAGCCGGTTCAGAGGGGCCGTGGACGACTTATGCCGCGATGCACACCCTCCGCACCCCCAAGGGCCTCACCGGCCCGGACCAGGGCGTGCCATCGCTCACACCGGAGGCCTGGTACCGGGCGGCCCACGGCGACGGCGCGTGGGACGCGCTCACGTTCATCCCCAAGGAGCACTGGCAGGACTACCTGAGCTGGTATCGCAGGGTCACCGGCGCCCGCGTGCACAACGACGTCACGGTCACGTCGATCGAACCAGTGGGCGACCTTCTCGCCGTGCGCCACGCAGAGTGCACCACCCTGGCCCGTCGGGTCGTGCTGGCCACCGGTATGGCCGGCAACGGCGTGTGGACCGTGCCGCCAGTGGTCGCCGACAACCTGCCAGCCGACCGCTACGTCCATACTGGCCAGCCGGTCGACTTCAGCCGCTATGGCGGGCAGCGCGTCGGCGTGCTCGGGGGCGGCGCCTCGGCATTCGACTACGCCGGCTCTGCGCTGGAGCACGGCGCAAGGAGCGTCGACCTGTTCTTCCGGCGGCCACGAGTGCCGCGGGTCAACCCGTTCCGGTGGATGGAGTTCTATGCGTTCGGGGCCCACTTCCCCGATCTGCCAGACGAGGACAAGTGGCGCTTCACCGTGCAGTTCGGCCGGACCAACCAGCCCCCGCCACAGCAGACCTGGTACCGCTGCACTCAGTGGGACGACTTCGCCTGGCACACCTCTGCGGGCTGGCAAAGCGTCAGGCTCGACGGTGGTGAGATCGTGGTCGAGGCCGGCGACGGCACGTTCCGATTCGACTCGGTGATCAGCGCGACCGGCCCCAACGTCGACCTGGCGGCCCGGCCCGAGCTCGCCAACCTGGCGCCGCTCGTGGCCACCTGGGAGGACCGCTTCACCCCTCCGTCTGGCTGGAAGGACGACACGTTGCTCGGCCATCCGTACCTCGGCCCCGGCTTCGAGTTCACCGAGCTCCAGCCCGGTGTAGCGCCCTGGGTCGGCCGGGTGTACGACTTTACCTATGGCGCCCGGCTGTCGATGGGACTCAACGGCAACATGAACTCCGGCCTCGGCGCCGGTGGTCGTCGCATCGCCGACGCGCTGTCTCGTTCGCTGTTCATGGAGGACCGCGAGCGGTACTTCGACGCCTACTGCGCGTACGACGAACCCGAGCTGGTGGACCTCGGCCGACCTGTCAGTACGGTGCTCACCCGATGAGCCGCGACCTGGTGGGCTACGGACGCGACCGGCCCGATCCGCAGTGGCCAGACGGCGCACGGCTTGCGCTCAACATCGCCGTCAACCTCGAGGAGGGCGCCGAGGCCTCGGTGGACGACGGGGATGCCCGCAGCGAAGCTCCGCTCACCGACGCGGGCGATGCCGGCTTCGATGTGCCGGGGCGCGACCTGGCCGCCGAGTCGATGATGGCCTACGGCAGCCGGGTGGGCTTCTGGCGGGTGCTGCGCCTGCTGCAGGAGCGATCGATGGTGGCGACCGCGTCGGCGTGCGCGCTTGCGCTCGAGCGCAACCCGGCGATCGCCGCGGCTGCTCGCAACGCGGGCTGGGACCTGATGGGTCACGGGTACCGCTTCGCCAAGCACTACCTGCTCTCCCCCGATGAAGAACAGGCCGAGATCGCTCGCGCGATCGCGTCCTTCGGACAGACCTGGGGGGCTCGGCCCAGCGGTTGGTACTGCCGTTACGGACCCTCGCCGCTCACCCGCAAGCTGCTCGTGGCCGAAGGCGGGTTCCGATGGGATTCCGACGCGTATGACGACGAGCTCCCGTACTGGACCGACGTTGGCGGGCAGGACCACCTGGTGATCCCCCACACCTTCTCCAACAACGACAACAAGTACGCAAAGGGGTGGTGGTCGACGGGAGACGATGCCTTCACGTACCTGCGCGACGCCTTCGAGGTGCTGCGTGCAGAGGGCGGCGGGATGATGGTCGTGTCGGTGCACCCCCGACTCACCGGACATCCAGCCCGAGCGGCCGGGTTCGCCCGGTTCCTCGATCACGTCGCCGCCCACGACGACGTGTGGGTCACGACCCGCTCCGCCATCGCTGACCACTGGTACCGGACCCACCGTCGTGGCTGACCGCCTCGTGCTCGCCGGTGCGCTCGTGCTCACCGGTCCGGCGTGGGAGCTGCAGGCGTCCGACGTCTTGATCGCTGGGCCGAACATCGAGGCCGTGGATTCGCCCGGCAGCTTCAGCCACGTCGACGCCCGGCACGAAGACCTCAGCGGCCAGTTGCTGATCCCCGGTTTGGTCAACGCGCACACCCACTCCCACGCGCTCGTCGCTCGTGGCGCCGCACGCACGTGGACGCTCGAGGCATCGCTCCTCAACGGCGGGTGGATGGCCGCCGATCGCAGCGCCGAGCTAGCCGAGCTGTCCGCCGTGCTCTCTGCCGCCGAGATGATGGCCTCGGGCGCCACGGCAGCGTTCGACCTGCTGGCCCAGAGCAGCGGCCCGGACCCGGTGGGCCTGCACGCCGCTGCGCTCGGCTACGCGCAGGTGGGCCTGCGCGCTCGGTTGGCCCCGATGGTGGCCGACCGATCAGTGCACGAGGCCGTCCCGGCCATCGGCTCGTGCTGCCCTGCGCCGGCCCCCGGTCCATCGAGCGCGGCGGTGCTGGACGCGTGCCGCCGCTTCATCGAGGAGTTCCCCTCGGTGCCCGACGTTGCCCCGGCGATGGCGCCCACGATCCCGTCGCACTGCTCCACAGAGCTGATGGTCGGCCTCCACGAGCTCGCAGCCCGCCATGACCTCCCACTGCACCTGCACCTCGCCGAATCCAAGCCGCAGGCGATCAGCGGGGCAGCGCGCTTCGGCCGGTCGATTACCGCCGAGCTGGCCCGAGTGGGGCTGATCGACCACCGACTCACCGCTGCGCACGGCATCTGGGTCGATGACCAGGATCTTGTCCTGCTCGCCGAGGGAGGTGCCACCGTGGTGACCGTGCCCGGTAGCAACCTCCGGCTCGGGTCCGGCGTGGCGCCTACCCGGGCGATCCTCGACGCCGGGGTCCACCTGGCGGTCGGTACCGACGGCGCGAACTCGGCTGATGCGCTCGACATGCTCGACGCCGCTCGGCTGACCACGCTGCTCTCGCGACTGACCACTACCCCTGCCGCTGGGTGGTTGTCGGTGGCCGAGACGCTCGACGCGGCGACGGTCGGCGGCACGCGGGCTTGCGGCTGGCGTGACACCGGACGGATCGCGCCGGGTCAGCGAGCCGACCTTGCGGTCGTCGACCTCGATGGGAGTGCGTTCTGCCCGCCGAACGACATCGCCAACCAGTTGCTCACCGCGGCCCGGTCCGCAGATGTGCGCAGCGTCGTCGTCGGCGGCGTGCACCGCTACCGGGACCGCAAGATCCTCGGCGTGGATCTGGCTGCGGTGCGGTCGCGCTTTCGCGAGTTGGCCGAGGAGTTCACCACCGGGGTCGCCCCACGGCGGATCGATGCCGAGGCGCAGGTCGATGCATCGGCGCCCCGTCTTGCCGCCCTGCGGGCGCAGACGTGGCCGGTGGAGCGCCTCGTCCCCTGAGGCCTCTCGTCAGGCAGGGACCCGGCCGGCCAGCACCCCGTGGGGTCGGTTCGCGCCCGGTACCTCGGCCACGTCTGTGAGCCCGGCGCCGACCATGAGGTCGGCCAGTTCCTGGACACGTCGGGCAGCGCCGGGCGTCTCCACTCGCATCATCAGGTCGAACGTCGGCCCGAAGGCCCCGGGCGGGTCGCCGGGCAGCTCGAACACCACGACCGTGCCGTCGGGTCGGGCGATCGAGAAGGCCGCGCCCAGCACCGTGCGGGCATCGGCATCGGTGAGGTCGTGCAAGAGGTGCGAGAGCAGGACGACGTCGAAGCCGCTGCCGACTGCGGTTGCCGAGCCTTCGTCGAGGAGGTCGACGCCTAGCACCGCGATCCGCTCGGCCACCTCGGGTGCGGCATCTGCGACCACCTCGGCCGCCCACGCCGCCACCAGTGGCAGATCGACCAAGGTGACATCGGCCCCGGCCATCGCCAGCGGGATGGCGTAGGAGCCGAGTCCGCCCCCGAGGTCGGCCACCCTGGTCTCGGGTCCGATGCCGGCCAGCGCAGCCAGGTCGGGACCCGTCTCGCGGGCGAGCACCACGAGCGCCTCGAGGAACTGGCGGGCCTGCGCCGGGTCGGTGCGCAGTCGGCTGTGCCAGGGGCTGAGGTGCGGCCGCCCGGAGCGGATGCTGCTCTCGAGGTCCAACCAGACCTTGGCGAAGAACGCTTCCTTCTCAGCGATCAGGCGGAGGTCGCCGCCTCCTCCGAGGCGGGTGGCAACGGGGGCGGCCTGGTAGCGGCTGTCAGCGTCGAGCACGACCAGTTCCAACCCGACCAGCGCATCGAGCAGCGCTCGCGTGGCCAGCGGATCCGTCGCCAGGTCGGCTGCGGTCTGCTCCCAGGTCAGGGACTGGTCGGCCAGGAGGTCGAACACCCCCAGGCGGGCGGCCGCAGTGAGGGTGGCCGCTGTCTGGTAGCCGGTCATCTGGTCGATCACGTCGAAAACGCCGAGGGTCATGGTCGGGCCTTTCTCATCTTCAGGTATGCGGCCAAGCCGCGCTTGAGGCCCCGCACCTCGCCCGCAAGGCGGGCGAAGGCACCGGTCCGGCCGGTCCGCGGGGTCAGGACTGCGGTGGCGGCGGCGGTCCCCGCTGCACCGGAGAGCCCGCCACCGGGGTGCTGGCCGGCACCAGACAGGAATAGCCAGTCCAGCTCGGTGCGCATGTCTGCGTGCCCGGGGGCCCGCCATCCCAGCAGCTGGTCGATGGTGTTGTCGATGTGGTTCGGGTTCCCGTCGCCGCCTATCCGGGTGGCCCAGGTGGAGGGTCCGGACACGATCACCTCGACCAGGCCGTCGCGCAGCGCGAGGCCGAGGACCGAGCTCACCTGGTCGATCACCCGGTCGGCGGCAGCCCGCTCGCGCTTGGCTGTCCAGGGTCCATCCGCGGGACACAGCGGCACGACCGAACTCAGCCAGATGGCCGAACCCGACACGTCGTCGGGCTGGGCGATCTCGGCGACCATCGCCCAGGGCGACGAGGGGAGCTGCCCGGCGAGCACCTCACCGAAGCCGCGCCGGACGTCGTCGGGGTCGGCCACCGCGTACCAGATGGCATCGGGGTCACCGAACGCCAGGTCGATCTTGCGATCGAGCACGAGGGTGGCGGTGAGCTCCGACACGTTGAAGTGCCCGCTGTGGAGGCCCTCGTTTGCAGCGCGCAAGGCCGGTGCCGGATCGTCGAGCAGGGATGCGGTGCGGGGCAGGCCGATGGCCGAGACCACGGCGTCAGCCTCGAGCACGGTGCCGTCGGCCAGCGCTACGTCGCCTCGGGCCGACCAGCCGAAGCCCGACTTCCCGGGCACCGGGGTGCTACCGCTCGTTGCGATCCGAACCACGGTGGCGTCGGTTCGGATCGTGGCCCCCTCGCGTTCCAGCGCGGCCACGAGGGCGTCGATCAACGCGCGGGATCCACCGATCGGGCGAACCGCAGGGCCGGCATGCGAAGCGGGCAGCAGCAGGGCGAACAGGCCGGTGCCCGGTGACCACGCCGGAACCTGGGCGTGGGCCGCTTGCAGTGCCAGCGCAGCCTTGGTGTGGCGATTCGTCAGTGCGGTGTCGAGCACGGTCTCTGCCGGCAGGAGGATCGTGCGGAAGAGCTCGTCGCCGCCGCGAAGCGGGGCGAGGGTCGCCGCGATCTGGGTCGGGGTGGGCGGCGGGTCGAACGTGTCGAGCATGTCGAAGAGCACGGCGGCCAGGTCGACGAGACCGCGGTAGGCGGGGCCATCGTCGCCCAGATCGGCGACCGTCTGCTCCAGGTCGGTGTGGAACACGCGGCGTTCGCCATCACCGAACACGAAGCCGGCCACGACGGGGTGCTCCCGGTAGCGGAGCATCGCCTCGCCCAGTCCGGGGTCGGTGAGGCCCAGTTCGGTGGCCATGGCGACCACTCCGCCGTGCTCGAAGGCGCCGCGCTCCACCAGCACGCCCGTCTGGTGGCGTTCGGTCCACACGCAGCCGCCCGGTTCGCGGCCCTGCTCCACGACGGTGACCTGGCACCCGGCGCGCGCCAGGCGTAGCGCGGCCACCAAGCCGTTGTGACCTCCGCCCACGACCACCACCTCGCGGGTCGCCGTCACCTGTTCACCACGGAGTGCCCGGCGGCGACCAGACCGGCGTCGACGGCGACGCGCTCGGCCAGCGGTCGGCAGCGAGCAATCTGCTCCCGCTCGTCGATGGTGGTGCATCGGTGATCGGCCACCACCTGCACGCCGTCGACCCACACGTCTCGCACCGACCGAGGCGACGCGCCGTAAACCAGCTGCGAAACGGGGTCGTGGAGGATGGCGACATCGACCGTGTCCTGGAGCAGGACCAGGTCGGCGCGCTTGGCGGGCTCCAGCGACCCGATGCGGTCATCGAGGCCGAGCGCCCTCGCCCCCTCGATGGTGGCCATGGTGAGCACATCGAACGCGTCGATCACCAGCGGGTCGAGGTGGTGGACCTTCTGGAGCAGCGCAGCGGCCTTGACCGCGCCGAGCATGTCCTGGCTGTCGTTGGATGCAGCGCCGTCGGTGCCGATGCCCACAGCGATCCCGGCAGAACGCAGGCGTCCCACCGGGCAGACCCCGGACCCCAGGATCATGTTGGCCACCGGGCTGTGGGCGATGGCTGCGCCGTGGCGCGCCAACGTGGCGATGTCGGCTCCTGTCAACCAGATCCCGTGGCCGGCTATGAGCGGTCGCTCGAACATCCCGACGACCTCGGCGTGCTCCACCGTGCGGTGGCCCCATCGCTCGCGAGACGCGGTGAGCTCCTCTCGTACCTCGGCCAGGTGGGTGTGCACCCCCCACCCCGCGTGACGGCAGGCATCGACGCCTTCTGCCAGGAGTGCGTCGGTCTGGCCGAGCAGCGTTCCGATGCCGAAGCGGAACGAGAGGAGCGGGTCGTTGGCGACATGGTCCGCCAGCGCATGCTGCTCAGCCATCACACCGTCGACGAGACCGCCGGCAGCGGTAGCGGCATCGACGGCGAGGAACCCATCCTCGGCACCGAAGGACACGACGCCGCGCATCCCCGCACGACGCAGGCCATCGGCCGCTCCGAGGCTGGCCATCGAGCCGATGTTGGCGTGGCAGAACATGTCGTTCACCGTCGTCACGCCGGTGAGCAGCATCTCCACCGCTCGCAGCGCGGTGCCCTCGGCGGCGTGCTCCCTGGTGAGAACCATGCCGACCGGACCGACCACTTCGGCGCCCCACTCGAACAGCGAGAGCTCCGAGCCCATCCCTGTCACGAGCCCCTCGGACAGGTGGGTGTGGGTCGACACCAGCCCCGGAATCACCAGGCCGGTGCCGTCGCCGTGGACTGGCAGGTGCGGGTGCGCCGCGACGAGGTCCTCGAAGCGATCGACGGCGACGATCTCGCCATCGCGCACGTGCACGGCGCCGTCGTCCACGATGCCCTCGGTGCAGGCGCCCGGGGTGCGATCGCGCTCGTCTGGTCCGACGAGGCCGGCCATCGTGATGACGTGGCGGCCCCGGACGAGGAACTCGCTCACCGGTCGACCTCGGCGAGCACCTGCGCCAAGACGCCGACGAACCGGTCGAGCTCCTCGAAGGTGATGATGAGTGGCGGCATGATGCGCACCGTCCCGGCCTGGTTCAGCACCGAGCCCACGAGGACGCCCAGTTCTTGCATGCGACCGACGATCGGGTTCGCGTCGACGCTGAGTTCGATGGCGCACCACAGGCCGCGCCCTCGGACGTCGACCAGCAGATCGGGGAACTCCTCGGCCAGCGATCGCAGTTCGGCGCGTAGGTGCTTGCCGGCCACCTCGACGTGGTCGAGGAGGCCGTCGGCGATCACGTCGAAGGCGGCGATGCCCGCCGCGCACGCCACGGGGTTCCCGCCCATGGTCGTCAGGTGCGAAAGCGGTGGATCGATGAACGTCTGGAACAAGTCGTGCGACGCCAGCACGGCGCCAAGCGGCAGCCCGCCGCCGGTGGCCTTCGCGGTGGTGATGATGTCGGGGCGCACGTCCCAGTGCTGGTGGGCGAACCACTTCCCGGATCGGCCCATGCCGCCCTGCACCTCGTCGACGATGAGCAGGGCGCCGACCTCGTCGCAGCGAGCGCGGAGGCCGGGGAGGAACTCGTCGGATGGCACCCGGATCCCGCCCTCGCCCTGGATCGGCTCGACGATGACCGCAGCCGTGCGGTCATCGATCGCCTCGATTGCTGCGGCCAGGTCGTCGTAGGGGGCGAACGCCACCTCTTCGAGCAGCGGCTCGAAGGGGCGGCGCCACTCCTCGCGCCAGCTCACCGACAGCGCACCAAGGGTTCGGCCGTGGTACGAGCGCTCGAAGGCGACGAACTTGGGCTTGCCGGTGGCCTTGCGGGCGAGCTTCAGCGCGCATTCGGTGGACTCGGCACCGCTGCTCGTGAGGTAGGCGGTCTCGAAGCCTTCGCCGGCCACCGACACCAGCCGTTCGACCAGTTCGATCTGTTCGGGCACGACGAAGCGGCCGTACACGTTGACGTGGGCGTAGCGGCTGACCTGCTCCACCACTGCCGCGACGACTGCAGGATGGCTGTGGCCGACATTGGCGACCCCGATGCCCGAGGTCATGTCGAGGTACAGCCGCCCGTCGGCGGACTTGAGCGTGCAGCCCTCGGCGGCGGCCACCACGAACTGCTTGCGGCCGGGAACGGTCTGGGCCAGCCGAGCGGCGAAGCGGTCGCGGTGGTCCTCGAGCTCAGCGTGGCTGAGGGTGGGGGTGGTGTCGAGCATGGTGTTCCGTTCTCAGGTCAGGGGGCTGATCACCGGGGCGATACCGGCGGGCCGGATCCCTCGGAGGGCGATGAAGCGGGTACGGGTGAGCTCGCCCAGGGTCCAGCCCAGGCCCTCGCGGCCTGCCCCGGCCAGGTCGACGCCGCCGAAGGGCACGACCGGCGGGCGGTAGTTGTTGGTGCCGTTCACGACCACGCCGCCGAAGGCGAGCTGCCCGGCCATGGCCATCGCCGTCGGCCAATCGGCACTGAACACGGCCGCGGTGAGCCGGAGGCGGGTGGCGTTCGCGAGCGCCACCGCTTCGTCATCGCTGTCCACCACGGTCACTGGCACCACGGGTCCGAAGATCTCGTCGTCGTGGAGCACGTCGGCGGCGGCGGGCACGTCGGCCAGCACGGTGGGTGCGAACCAGGCGCCATCGGGCGGCGATCCTAGGACCCGGCGTGCACCCTGGGCGACCGCCCGCTGCACCTGGGCCTCCACCGTCGATGCCGCCCGTGCGTCGATGAGGGGTCCGAGCCTGGCCCCCTCGGCCAGCGGGTCCGCCGGTGCCACCTCGGCCAGCGCCGCTTCGAGCCGCTCGGTGAGCTCGCCGGCCACGGTGCGATGGGCGATGACCCGCTTGGTGGCCGCGCACGCCTGGCCGTTCATGAGCAGGCGGCCGCGCAGCGTCTCGCTCACCACGTGGTCCAGATCTGCGTCTTGTCGCACGATGGCGGCCCCGTTTCCGCCCAACTCCAGGTGCAGGGGGCGGAGTTGGTCGACGGTGGCGCGCGCCACCGCGATGCCTGCTCCGACCGACCCGGTCAGCGACACGGCGTCGACGTCGGGCGACGCGCACAGCGCTGCTGCGGCGTCGCGGTCGCCGTCGACGGCCTGCAGGACTCCGTCGGGGAGGTGCCGTTGCACGATCTTGAGGAAGGCGGCGGTGGTCAGCGGGTTCTGGGGCGGAAGCTTGACGATCACCGCATTGCCGACGGCGAGCGCAGCTGCCGCCTTCTCCATGGCCAGCTCGATCGGGAAGTTGAACGGAAGTACTGCGGCGACGACCCCGAGCGGCACCCGCTCGACGATCGTCAGGTCCTGTTCGCCTCCGGGCAGGCCCCCGGTGGGCGCCACTTCGCCCGCGGTCATGCGGGCCAGCTCTGCGTTGCGTCGGAGCAGGCCGATGGCGCCGCGCACCTCGTGGATGGCCTGGGGCAGCACCTTGCCCGACTCCTGCGCGTGGCGACGCCCGAGGTCGTCGACGTGGTCGTCGAGTTCCCGGGCCGCAGCCACGAGGGCATCGGCGCGGTGGTGGGGAGCGGCAGCTGCCCACCCCGCCTGAGCGGTCCTGGCGGCGCGAGCCACGCGGGGCACCTCGTCTGGCCGGAGCGGTTCGATGCGACCCAGCTCCTCGCCCGTGCCAGGCGCAAAGACCGACCGCTCCGTCACGGTGAGACCGCCAACTCGTCGAGGTGATCGACGAGCTGGCCGACCAACTCGGGCAAGCCGAGCGGGGTGTCGTGGCCGTCGCCGCGTGCGTACACCGATCGCACCGATGCCGCGGAGGAGCGGCGACCCTCTGCGGTGAGCCGGCTCGCCAACTGGGCCTTCGCCCGGTCGGTCTGGTCCGCTGTGGGCAGTATGGCGACCTGGCCGGGGATGGCATCGAGGGCGCCGCGGAGGGCGAGTTCTCCCGTCGGGCCGCGGCGGGACGTGGGCAGGCCCTCGGCCTCGCGGTACGCCGCGTCGGCGAGGAAGCTCCGATGGGTCAGCCCGGGCGAGGCCCACGCCACGAGGTGGTCGTAGGCGGGGGCCAGCCGCCCCAGCGCCACCGCGAGGGCGTCGGCCATCGCGTTGTGCATCTGCACGTAGGCCGCTCGCTCCAGCGGACCCCACGCCCAGGTGCCGTCGGCGCGCTGGGTCCCGGAGAAGTCGTCGCGTTCGGGTGACACAGAGGAACCTCGGCTCTCGAACATCCCCGTATCGTCGTAGGACGTTGCAGGGGACTGGCCGTTGCGGAACGACATGGTGTGCTCGTAGGGGACGAGCACCATCGGCTCGCTGATCACGAACCGATCGAGCACCACGCCGCCGCGCTCGAGCGGTGCGGTGGCGAACAGGTCGGGGTCATCCTCGGGGCCCAGGAGAGAGAGGATCTCGTCGGGGCCGTCGAACGGGCGGATCGGCCGCCAGCCGGCAGCGAGCAACCCGGCGTTGACGCCTCGGTGCTCTCGACTGGTGAAGTACGGCTTGTACTTGGTACACGGGAGCAGCAGTCCGAGGCGGGCACTGCTGCCGGGCACCTCGGTGGGGGTCCACTCGCTCTGGATGAACGTCAGCCACTCGGCAACGCGCGGGTGGGTGAGGGCATCGATGTTGGCCTGCGGCGAGTAGATGCAGAGCGTCGGGTCGAGCTCGAACGGTGCACGGATCTTGCGCTTGGACTCGTTGAGCCGGGCGCCAGGGAGGAGGGGGGCGGTGCCCCGCCCGGCCGAAGCCGGGCGGGACGCCGAACGCTGCACTACTGCCATCGATCAGCTCTCGGCACTGATCGAGGTGTCGAGGAACTCGTTGGTCACGAGGGCATCGGGGGTGATCTCCGAGACGTCGGCATCGCTGTACTCGGTGACGATGTCGATGAGCTCCTGGACCCGATCGAGGTCGAAGGACCCCATGACGCCATCAGCGCCGTTGGCCAAGACGCCCCGCTCGATGCCCGCCTCGTAGGCGAACTTCGCGCTGTCCATCGTGTACACCCAACCGGTGTCGTAGGCCTCGACGAGCTCGACGATCAGCTCATCGGTGTTCTGCGGGTCGGCCATGAAGTCGACCTGGGCCTGCTGCATGATCGGCACGAGGGCCTCGAAGCAATCGGCCTGCGCTTCGATGTCCTCGTCGCGGGCCACGACTGCCTGGAAGTACTCGGGGTAGCCAGCATCGGCGAGGAGCTCGCCGATGACGGGCTTGCCCCACTCGGCGATCTCCATCTCGTACATGAACGGCTCAGCGGTGATGAACCCGGCCTCGGCAAGCTCGCCGCCGGCGGCGACGAAGTTGGCGGGCTTGTTCTGGTCGCCACGATCGAGCTGGCTCTCCTCGACCTGACCGGTGCCGAGCAGGTAGTCCACCCACACCGAGCTCTCGGGTCCGATGGAAATGGTGGCTCCCTCGTCCTTGAGGTCCGCGATGGTCTCGACGTCGGGGTAGGTCTCCGGGTCCCAGTAGATGGCGTACGGGCTGGTCTCCATGCTGGCGAGCACGGCCTTCACCGGCGTGTCCTCCTGCGTGACCATGTACTCCGTGGCTCGGCCGTAGCCGAGGAGGACGTCACGGTCCTGGTAGAGCACCGACTGGGCGGACTGGTAGCCGATCGGTGCACCACCGATGCGGATCTCGACGGCCACGCCTGTGTCCTCGCCGCCGGAGAGCAGCGGGCCGGAGACGGACTTGGCGTCGGTGTCGATCTCGTAGTCCTCGCCGATCAACTGGTAGATCCCACCGTGCTCGGTCTCGGGCTCCCAGTCGGCCTGGAAGACGATGGTTGAGGGACAGACGTCGGCGAGCACGCCGGCGCCGGTGGCGGCGGCGGCCGGCGCCGTTGTCGATGCCGTGTCCTCGCTGTCGCTGCCGCATGCGGCGAGCGAACCCGCCGAGAAGAGGACGATGGCACCGACCGAGAGGTTGCGGCGGAGTCTGGATGTGTGCACGGGGGCTTCCTTTAGTTGGTGGTATTGCAGGGGGATTGGTTGGGCGGGGCAGGCCCGGGGTTGTCAGCGGGCACCCCACGCGGGGGACCAGGCGCCGACCATCCGACGCCCGAGGGCGCCGAAGACCAAGAACGCGATGACGCCCAGCAGGCATGCCACGAAGACCGTGGCGAGCATCTCCGCCGACTGGAGCCGTGAGCTGTAGCGGGACAGGAGCATGCCGAGGCCGATCTGGCCGCGCCCGAAGAAGTAGTCGCCCACCGTGGCGCCCACGACCGCCAGGCCAGCCGCACTCTGCAGGCCGACGAACACGTCGGGCATCGCCGCGGGGATCTGCAGCTTGGTGAGCCGGGTCATGCCGTTCGCTCGGGTCAGGGTGAACAGGTCGTGGAGTTCGGAATCTGGGCTCTGCAGCCCTTGGAGCGGATTGATGATCAAGGGGAACAGGGCGATGATCACCACGACCACCACCCGGGCGAAGGTGTCGAAGCCGAACCAGAACCCGATGACGGGCACGATCGCCAGGATCGGCACGGTCTGCAGCAGGATCACCCACGGGTACAGCGATCGCTCGACCCACTTGGCCCGGGACATGGTGATGGCGAGCGTCGACCCGAGGACGATCGCGATGCCCATGCCGATCATCGCCACCTTGGCGGTCACCCAGAGCGCCGCCATGATGTCGCTGCGTACGTCGGCCTCGAGGAATGCGTCCGTCACGACCTCGTGCGGCGGTGGCAGGAGGAACTTCTCGCTCTCGTCGAGCATGACGATGCTCACGAAGTACCAGGCGCCGATCACGGCCGCGAACACGAGGAGCGGAGGCAGGATCGTGGTGGCGAAGCGACGGGTCGTGGTCACGATGCGTCCTCGAGGGCTTTGGCCACGCGTCCGGCGAGGGTGGCGAAGTCGGGCTGGTAGCGGAGGTCGAGGCTGCGGGGGTGCTCGAAGGGCACCTCGAACTCCTCGACGATGCGGCCGGGTCGTGAGGACATGACCACCACCCGGTTGGCGAGGAACACCGCCTCCTCCACCGAGTGCGTCACGAACAGGCCGGCGAACCTGTGCGTGATGAAGAGGTCCTGCAGCACGAGGTTGAGACGGCCCCTGGTGATCTCGTCGAGGGCGCCGAACGGCTCGTCGAAGAGGAACACCTCGGGGTTGAGCACCAGCGACCGGGCCAGCGACGTCCGCATCTTCATGCCACCCGACAGCTGATGGGGCAGGTGGCCAGCGAAGTCGACGAGTCCGACCACCTCGAGCGCAGCGTCGACCCGTTCGGTGATCTCGCCGCGTGGCATCCGGTTGAGCTCGGCCAGGAGGCTGACGTTGCGACGGACGGATCGCCACGGCATCAAGGTCGCGTCTTGGAAGACGTAGCCGACGCTGTCGGTGGCGAACTCGATGGACCCGGTGGTGGGGGCATCGAGCCTCGAGGCCAGGCGTAGGAGGGTCGACTTACCGCAGCCCGACGGGCCGATGATCGAGACGAACTCGCCCCGGGGCACAGCAAGGTCGCACGGCGCGAGGGCTTCGACCGATCCGAACGATCGGCCGACCTCGTGGAACGCCACCAGAGGGCGTGGTGCAGGTGCCATGGCGGCGACAGTACGGGTGGAATTTCGCGAAAAGGCTCCTGTTAATGCCCTCTTCATCGTCGGGCCGTTCTCTTCTCGTTGCTGTTACAAGCGGAGGGACAGGGGGACATGGGACCGATCGAAAGGCCGCCCTGTCCCTTTGTGACGCCGGGGATCACGAGGTCGTAAACGCTCGGTTGCACCTTGCGAACCACCATCGCTTTCGCGCTCCGCCACCCCCAAGATTTCGGTCAACCACCCCAATCAAGTGAACGAGGGCAACCAAATGAACAGACCACGTCGGAAGACACCACTTCGGCTCGGGGCAGTACTGCTCGCCGCCGCGCTCGGGCTGGCCGCATGCGGCAGCGACAGCGACACCGAATCAGGAGGCGGCAGCTCCGGAGGCGATCCAGCGGCCGGCAAGGTCGCCGTGGCCTACGACCTCGGGGGCCGCGGCGACGGCGGGTTCAACGACCTCGCCTACGCCGGCGCCGAGGCCGCTGCGGAGACCATCGGCGCCGAGCTGGTCGAGTCCAGCGCCCGAGCCGAGGACACCGATGCTGACCGCACCGCACGCCTGACCCTCATGGCCGAGAGCGGCGCCAACCCGGTGATCGCGGTCGGCTTCTTGTACGCACCGTCAGTCGCCGAGGTCGCCGAGGCGTTCCCCGACACGTGGTTCGCGATCGTCGATGACAACACCGTCGAAGCCGACAACGTCGCCTCGCTGATGTTCGCCGCCGAGGAGGGCTCCTTCCTCGTCGGTGCCGCAGCGGCGCTCGAGACCGAATCTGGCAGCGTCGGGTTCATCGGCGGTGTCAACACGCCGCTGATCAAGGAGTTTGAGGCCGGGTTCACCGCTGGTGCGCTGGCCGCCGACCCCGAGATCGACGTGCAGGCCGCCTATCTGACTCAGCCGCCGGACTTCAACGGGTTCAACGACCCGCAGCGCGGCAACGAGTCTGCCCAGGGCATGTTCGACTCCGGCGTCGACATCATCTTCGCCGCTGCTGGCGGTTCGGGCATCGGCGTCTTCGAGGCGGCCGATGGGGCCGGGCTGCGGGCGATCGGCGTGGACAACGATCAGTACGAGTCCACCGAACCTCCCCTCAACGAGGTGATCCTGACCTCGATGCTCAAGCGGGTCGACGTCGGCGTGCAGACGTTCATCGAGTCGGTGGCCGACGGCACGGTGGAGTCCGGGACCGCACTGTTCGACCTGGCGTCGGACGGCGTGGGCTACTCGACCTCCGGCTCCTTCCTGTCGCCGGAGACCATCGAAGCCATCGATGCGTTCGCTGAGCAGATCATCGCCGGCGAGATCGAGGTGCCCACCACCGTTGAGTGATGCGCTGACGGTTCCGGTGAGCTCGACCGCCACGGCGGTCGAGCTCACCGGCATCACCAAGACGTACCCGGGCGTGATCGCCAACGCCGACGTGACCGTCAGGGTCGCCGCTGGCACCGTCCACGCGATCGTGGGGGAGAACGGCGCCGGCAAGTCGACGCTGATGAAGATCCTTTACGGCGCAACCCGGCCCGACCACGGCACCATGCAGGTGGACGGTCGGCCGGTCACCTTCTCCTCGCCGTCCGACGCGATCGACGTGGGGATCGGGATGGTGTTCCAGCACTTCAAGCTGGCCGAGAACCTCTCGGTTCTCGACAACGTCATCCTCGGCGCCGAACCAATGCGCCGCAGCCGTTTCGGGTCGATCGACCGCGACCTTGCGGCCGAGCGGATAACTCGGATCTCCGTGCAGTACCGCCTGGCGGTCGACCCCCACGCCATGATCCGCGACCTGGGTGTCGGCGCCCGCCAGCGGGTCGAGCTGATCAAGGTGCTGTTCCGCGGTGCGAAGGTGCTCATCCTCGACGAGCCCACCGCGCTGCTCACCGTGCACGAGGCGTCGGACCTGCTCTCGCAGATCCGCGGCCTGTGCCAGGACGGGCTCACCGTGCTGTTCATCTCGCACCACCTCGACGAGGTCCTGGGGGTGAGCGACGCCATCACCGTGATGCGCCGCGGCGAGGTGGTGGCCACGGTGGTCCCCGCCGAGATCGAGCAGCAGGAGCTCGCCGTGATGATGGTGGGCGCGGAGCCGGCCGAGCTGCCCCGGCGCGCCCTCGGCGGGACTCGCCCGCCGCTGCTCGAACTGCGAGGCCTCTCGGCCACCCGCGACGGAGGCGGCCGCATCGATGGGCTGGACCTGACCGTTGGTGCCGGCGAGATCGTCGGGATCGCCGGTGTCGAGGGCAACGGACAAGACGAACTGGTCGAGGCCATCCTGGGCGTGCTCGACCTCGACCAGGGCCAGATCGTGCTCGAAGGAGAGGACCTCACCAATACCGCCACGGCGGAGCGCCTGCGGATGGGCATCGGCTGCATCCCACAAGATCGCCAGCGCGAGGGGGTCCTGCTCGATCAGCCGTTGTGGATGTCGCAGATGCTCGGCCACCTGCACGACCCGAACTTCCGTCGCGGGCCCTGGCTCCGCATGGCCTCGGTGCGACGGGCCGCTGCGGCCGTCGTGGCCGATGCCGATGTGCGGGTCCCCTCGATCGACATCTCGGCAGCCGCCCTCTCCGGCGGCAACCAGCAGAAGTTCATCGTCGGCCGGGAGCTCGCCGCCGACCCGAAGGTGCTCATCGCCGCCCAGCCGACCCGTGGCGTGGACGTCGGAGCGCAACGCCAGATCTGGACCAGGCTCGTCGAAGCGGCCGAACGCGGCACCGGCATCATGATCGTGAGTGCCGACCTCGAAGAGCTGATGTCGCTGTCGGATCGCATCGCGGTGATGGCCCGCGGCCAGATCGTGGCGATCTACGACGCAACGGACGCCACCGTCGCAGCGATCGGCAGCTCGATGACCGTTGGTGCCACGTGAGCTCCCTGGTGAGCGAAGGGAGCCCCGTCGAGGGATTCATCAAGCGGGTGCTCTCGCCGGCACGACTTGGATCGATGTCGCTGCATGCTGCGGCCGTCGCGCTCTCGCTGCTGTTCGCCGTCACGGTGCTCGGCCTGATCCTCGCCGCCTACGGCACCAGGCCCTCGGCGGTGATCGACGTGGTCGGCGAGTATGCGCTGACTGGTCCGGGCTGGGTCGCCATCGTGAACAAGTCCACGACCTACTTCCTGGCCGGCCTCGCGGCGGCCGTCGGGTTCCGGATGTACCTGTTCAACATCGGCATCGACGGCCAGTATCGCCTTGGGGTGTTCGCCGCCGCCGTGGTCGGCGGGGCCCTCGGCCTGCCGATGCTGCTGCAGATCCCGTTGATGATCCTCGTCGCCTGCCTGGTCGCCGGCGCTTACGCGGCGATCGCCGCCTACCTGCGGGCCGAGCGAGGCGTCTCCGAGGTCATCAGCACGATCATGCTGAACGCCATCGCTACTGGCGTGATCTCCTACTTGCTGTCACCGAAGCGCTTCGGGGTGCTGGAGGACGGCAGCAGCAACGTGCAGACAGCGCTTATCCCGGAGTCCGGCCGCCTGCCGGCGATCTCGATCCCGGGTGCCGGTGAGGTCTACGGGTTCACCGTGATCGCGGTGATCATCGGCATCCTCTACTGGCTGGTGACCGAGCGGTCTCGGTTCGGCTTCGAGCTGACGGCAACGGGCTCTGCACCTCGAGCGGCCCTGTTGTCGGGCACGAACCCCCGGCGCATGGTGATGATCACGCTGATCGCCTCGGGCGCCTTGGCCGGGACGGTCGGCCTCCCGGAGCTGCTGGGGTCAACGCACCGCTACGGCATCAGCTTCCCCTCCGGGCTGGCATGGGTCGGGCTGTCGATCGCCATCGTCGGTCGCAACCATCCCGTTGGCGTGGCGCTCGGCGCACTGCTGTGGGCGTTCCTGGAGCGGTGCGCACTGCCGCTGGACCTCTTGGGTGTTCCCAAGGAGGTCATCTCGGTGGTGCAGGCCTCGGTGGTGCTGGCCGTGGTGGCCATGTACGAGCTCGTCCATCAGATCTCAGAGCGTCGTGAGCGCCGCCGCGCCGCCGCGTTCGCCCGTCCGGCCGCACCCCAAGGGAGCCCTGCGTGACCATCACGACCAAGCGGTGGGGGATGCTCGTCCTCGGGGGCCTCGTGCTGGCGTCGTCGGCGGCTCATATCGCCAATGCACCCGATCTCACTTCGGCCGGTCTGGCCGGTGCCACGCTGCGCTTCACCGTGCCGATCCTGCTGGCGGGGCTGGGCGGCCTGTGGGCAGAGAAGTCCGGAACCCTCAACATCGGGCTCGAAGGCATGATGATCATCGGTTCGTGGACCGGTGCCTGGGTGGGGATGTCGTCAGGGCCGTGGGCCGCACTCCTCGGCGGTCTCGTCGGCGGTGCCCTCGTCGGGTTGCTCCACGCGGTGATCACGCTGGCCTGGGGCGTCGACCAGGCCATCGCCGGCATTGTCATCAACATGGCGGCCATCGGTGCGGTGCGGTTCTTGTCGTCGGTGACGTTCGCAAACGAGCAGGGCGGCAGTATCAGCCAGAGCCCGGGCCTGGAGCAGCTGCCCCTTGTGTCCGTGCCGTTCGCAGACAGCGTGCTGCGCCCGATCGGCGGCTGGGACGTGCCCGTGCTGTCCGATGCAGCCAGCCTCGTGCGCGGCCTGGCCACCAACGTCTCGGTCGGCACGATTCTGGCGTTCCTGCTCGTGCCCCTTACGTGGTGGGTGCTCGCTCGAACGCGCTTTGGCCTTCACGTGCGGGCCTGCGGCGAGAACCCGTCGGCGGCCGACTCGCTCGGTGTGTCGCCCTATCGGATCCGCTACCTCAGCCAGACGATCTCCGGGGCCTTCGCCGGACTGGGCGGGGCCTACCTCGTGGTGGTGGCGTCGTCGCTCTATCGAGAAGGGCAGGTCGGCGGTCGTGGCTTCATCGGCTTGGCCACGCTGGTGTTCGGCAACTGGACGCCCGGGGGCGTCCTCGGCGGAAGCCTCCTGTTCGGTTTCACCGATGCGCTGAGCACCAGGCAAGCGGCCAGCGTGGAGGCGTTGCTGCTCATCGGCGGCACTGTCTTGGTTGCTCGAGCAGGCTGGCTGATCTACCGCCAGCGGCGGGAGTCGGCCATCTGGCACCTTGCGTTCGGCATTCCTGTGCTCCTGTGGTTCGCGTTCGGCTCATCGGTGCCGAAGGAACTCGTCGGCATCGCCCCCTACCTCACCACGCTCGTGGTCCTAGCGGTCGCCCGCCAGGCCCTCAGACCTCCCTCCGCCATCGGCGTCACCTATCGCCGGTCCGAGGAATGACCCCCAACCATCGAGGAGATTCCCAATGACCACCATCGACACCGAGCGCAGCGCCGCCTGGTCGGCTGCCGTCCTTTCCACCTGTGGCCAGGCCAGCGACTCCTGCCGCGACGTGACCATCGACGGCGCGCAACTCGAGGCGGTGGCCGACTGGATGTGCTTCGAGGTGTTCCCCTCGGTCGGCGACGACCGTGATGACCCCGAGCGACCGAGTGCCACCGATGTCGCAGACGCCATCGACTTCGTGCTGGTGACCACGTCGATCAACTTCGCCTACACCGACTTCGACACGAAGGTCCCGTGGTCGATCCCCCACGAGGGACGCGAGCTGGTGGACGCCGACGGCATGTTCCTCCGGTTCGAGCAGGCCATCGCGTCGGGGACCCCCGCCACCTCAGGGCCGTGGCTGGCAGCGGTCACCGAGGAAGAACTGGGAGCGATCCTGCACGGGCCGCGCCCGATCCCGATGCTCGCCGAGCGCGTCGCCGTGCTCAACCAGATCGGCCAGATCCTCGTGGAGCGCTACGACGGGCGCTTCGCCAACTTCGTGGCCGACTGCCCCATCGCGGCCTACGCAGACGGAGCTGGCCTCCTCGAGCGGCTGGTAGCCGAGTTCCCCTCGTTCGACGACGGCGGCGACCTGCACGGGGTTGCGGTGCGCTTCGACAAGCTTGCGCAGCTGTCGATGTGGACGCTGCACCGCCTGGGCCTCGTGACCCTCGACGACGTCGATTCCCTGTCGGTGTTCGCCGACTACATCGTGCCGGCGGCCCTTCGGGTCATGCGGGTGCTGCACTACTCACCAGAGCTGGGAGCCGCCGTGGATGCCGGCGAGATCGTGCCGGCTGGCAGCGACTGGGAGCACGAGATCCGCTGCCAGACCGTGGTTGCGTGCGGCCTGATCACCGATGCACTGAACGCCCGTCGCTCGGAGCCGGTCAGCAACGCGCAGGTCGACTACCGCTTCTGGGCGGCGTTCCATGATCTGATCCGCCCGCACCACCTGACCATCACGACCCACTACTGATGCGTCGGCCCCGCACCGACCCAGCTCCGGCGGTGGCCAGGGATGGTGGCCTGGTCCCGATGATCCTCGACGTGGACACCGGGATCGACGACGCCCTGGCCATCGCCTACGCCGTCGGCCAGCCGCTCATCGATCTGGTGGCGGTGACCTGCTGCGCCGGCAACGTCGAGCTCGACCACGTGGTCGCCAACACCCTCGGCCTGCTCGAACTGCTGGGGGCGGCCGAGGTCGAGGTTGCCGCGGGCGCCTCGGGTCCGATCGCTCGAACGCTCCAGACCACACCCGACACCCACGGCCCGACGGGCACTGGCTACTTCACCTTCCAGACCGATCGGTCGCCGTCGGCACGAACAGCGGCGCAGGTGATCGTCGACGAGGCCCGGGAGCGTCCTGGGGAGCTGACGTTGGTGACGCTCGGGCCGCTCACCAACGTCGCCGCGGCGGTGCTGGCGGAGCCCCGCCTGCCGTTGCTGCTGAAGGACCTGTTCGTGATGGGCGGCACGTTCGCGAACGGGGGCAACGTCGCCCCCCGGGTCGAGTGGAACATCCACGTCGACCCAGAGGCCGCCAAGGTCGTCCTGCACCAGTGGTCCGAGGGTTGCGCACGGGGTGCGACGCCACTCACGATGATGGGTCTCGACGTGACCGAGACGTCGATCATCACGGCGTCGGACCTCGTCGAGGTGGGTCAGGCGGCAGGCCTGCTTTCGACCGATAGCGGGGTGGAACCAAGCGACGCCGAGATCATGGCCACGGTGATGGGACATCCGGTGCTCGACGCCCTGCGCGACGCGCTGCGCTTCTACTTCGAGTTCCACGAGTTGCACGACGGCTTCTACGGGGCCCACGTCCACGACCCGTTCGTCGTCGGTGCCGCGCTCGACCCGACCCTGATCGAGACCGCCGCAACGGTGGTCGACGTGGAGCTCGGTGGCCGGTGGACCGATGGCGAGACCATCGCCGATTGGCGAGGCCACTTCACCAAGACCGCCAATGCCCACGTTGCGACCGCAGGCGACGGGCAGGCGTTCATCGACCGCCTCCGCTTGGTGCTCACCGGGCTTGTGGCCCCTGCATCGGCGGGTGGGCCGTGACGGGAGCTCGCCGCACCGGCTGGGTGTTCGACGAGCAGTACCTGTGGCATGACACCGGAACCGGAGCGGGCCCGTTCCCTGCGGTCGGTTGGATCGAGCCGATGGAGCACATCGAGGGGCCACCGGCCAAGCGGCGCTTCGCCAATCTGGTGGCGGTGTCGGGACTGCTCGACCAGCTCGTGCGGATCGCTCCGGTGCCCGCCACCGAGGTCCAGATCGATGCGGTCCACACGCCTGCGCACCGTCGCCGCATCGAAGCCGAAGCCTTCTCGGGGCGCGGCGATGCCGGCGACGGGTCGAGCCCCTTCGGCGCCGAGTCGTACCGGATCGCGCTGCTGGCCGCTGGGGGGGTGATCGCTGCGGTCGATGCGGTGCTCGACGGGCGGGTCGACAACGCCTATGCGCTGGTGCGTCCCCCCGGACACCACGCGATGAGCGACAACGGGTGGGGGTTCTGCATCTTCAACAACGTTGCCGTTGCCGTGGCCCACGCTCGTGACCGTGGGCTCGAGCGGGTGGCAGTGGTCGACCTAGACGTGCACCATGGCAACGGCACCGAGCAGATCTTCGGAGCGGACCCGAGTGTGCTCACGATCTCGATCCACCAGGACGGCGCCTACCCACCCGGGTCCGGGCCGGTGGACCACGTCGGCGAAGGCGCAGGCGTCGGCACCAACCTCAACGTGCCACTGCCCCCCGGCTCGGGTTCCGGCGCCTACGACGCTGCCATGGAGCAGGTCGTGGTGCGCGCGCTGCGTCGGTTCCGGCCGGAGTTGGTCGTCGTGGCGAGCGGCTTCGATGCCAACGGCATGGATCCGCTCGCCCGGCAGATGCTGAGCTCCGAAGGGTTCCGCTCGTGCGCCCGGCACCTTCGCCTCGTTGCCGAGGAGGTGGCAGACGGCCGCCTCGTGATGGCTCACGAGGGCGGCTACTCGCCGTTCGTCGTGCCGTTCTGCGGGTTGGCCGTCGTCGAGGAGCTCTCGGGCATCCGCACCGAGGTGGACGATCCCTTCCTGGCCGCCATCGAGGGCTATGGCCAGGCGCTGCGCCCGCACCAGGCAGACGCCGTGGCCCTCGCCGCCGCCAACGTGGAGCTCGTGCCGGAACCGTGAGTGGGCCTGACCGGTGTCAGGCGGTCCAGGCCTCGGAACGCTGCCAGAGCTCGGCGCCCAGTTCTGGCGTGGCGACGGGGTTCATGTCTTTCAACTCACCCTCGGACCAGAAGCTACCGCGATAGGCGAGCACCTTGTCTGAGGTGGCCAACAGGATCGACGTCTGGGCGCCCTCGGTCGCTTCGGAGTGGATGGTCGAGGACGCTCGACCGGAGTGAGGGTGGGGGTCAGGAGGCCGGTCGGTTCGGTCTCGTCGATGCACCGGTCGGTCGACGCGTCCAACGTGCGGAGACGGTCGACGATTCGACTTGTTGCCACGGTAATCGAACGTATGTCCGATTACCGTGGCAGCCATGACGGCAACAGCGGACCTTCGAGCGCAAGCCCTGCGGGTAGCTGCATCGTTTCGCCCGAGCAGATGACCGCCACCGATACTGCGATGCGTGACCGGCGCATTCGCGCCCAGCGGTCCCTGCGCCGCCACACCGACGCCGACGGCGCGTTCAACCTGCACCTACGCGGCCCCGCCATCGACGGGGTCCGGCTCGAAGAACTCCTCCGCCCGTTCGAAGAACAAGCGTTCCCCACCGGCGCCCACGTCACCTCCATCGCCCCCGCGCCCTCGCCCCGGCGGCAACAACACCAAGGTCATCGTCCGCATCGACCACACCGCCCTCGCCCGAGGCCACACCATCGCCCTACAGATCGACCACCGCGTCCCCTACGCCCACAACCCCGAAACCGCCCTTGGCAACCAAGACCCCCTCTGGCCTAACTGCCACCGCCTCAAGACGCACCACGGCCACTTCCTCGAAGACGGCCACGGGCCCAGACGCCTGCTCCCACCCGACCAGCCCGTCGTCACGCGCCGGAACCATGCACAACCGACGTTGTGTTGAGCTCAGACCACGATCAGCCGGGCGCGGTCCATGCCTCCGAGCGTCGCCAGAGCTCGGCGGCGAGTTCTGGCGTGGCTGCGGCATTGGGTTCTTTGAGCTCACAGACGGACCAAAACGCGCCCCGATGGGCCAGCACCTCGTCGGACGTTGCCAGCAGGAGCGAGGTCTGCGCGCCCTGCTCGGTGGAATTCATGAACCGCTTCATGATCGGGCGGACCGGCCAAGGGATACGCCGCCACACGTCCGATGCGATGACGCCGGGGTGCAGCGCTCCCACGAACACCGAGTCGGGGAGGCGCCGTGCCAGTTCTTGGGCGAACAACACGTTGGCCAGCTTCGACACCCCATACTCCGGCAGCCCGGAGATGCTCGACGTCGGTTCTCGGACGGCGTCGAAATCGATGCCGTCAGCCGAGTAGTGCGAGTCGCTCGACACGATCACGATCCGCCCGCCACCGTCGGCCTCGACCAGATCAACCACCTCGGTCACGAACAAGAAGTGCCCGAGGTGGTTGACGCCGAACGCGATCTCGAAGCCTTGCGTCGTCCGTCCCCGTTGGCCAGCTAGCCCGCCGTTGGCCACGAGTACGTCGAGGGTGTCGACCCGCTCGTGGAGGGTGGCGGCGGCTGCTCGCACAGAGTCGAAGTCGGCGAGGTCGAGCTGGAGGAACTCCACGTCCGCGTTGCCGGTTGCGGCCACGATGGCATCGATGGCGGGCTGCGTCTTGGCCAGCGACCGGCAGGCCAAGATCACCCGATCGCCGCGAAGGGCAAGCTCTCGAGCCGTCACCAGCCCGATGCCGGTGTTGGCCCCCGTTACCAGGCTGATTCGCTGCTGTTGGCTCACGTTCGCCCCGATCGGCCGCTTCGATGCCCGGAACCTACCGGGCTTCGCCACTCCCCGGTGCCGGGATTACCCCCGGCGGGTGATCGGATGGCTGCTCACGGTCGTAGCTGTCCTCGATCGAACCGCCGCGGGGGTTGGTGGGAACGCAGCACGGCTTGGCCTCCGGAGACGGGTGCTGCTCGAGTACCAGTCGGTCGCCCACTCCCACACGTTTCCGGTGATCTCGCAGAGGCCGCACCGCTACCACTCCGCCTCGGCCGGCAAGGCCTTTTCGCCCAGTCGGCGTAGATCTCCACGTCTTCGAGGGCCACCGCCACGACGGGGTGATCGAGCCGATCGGCCACGGAACAACCCGGGCCCCTCCGGTCGGCTCCAGCCCGCCCCCGGGGGTCCAGGCCCACCATTGGCTGAGGTGCCGCAGGTCGACCGGACCAGCGGTGGGCGTGAACACCAAAGAGCCCGGTACCAGGTTCCCCATCTGGGCCTGGCGAGATCTGAACTGGGCGAGATTTCAAGCGCTGGCATGGACGCTTGGGTACGGTGCGTCTCGTGCGCCGGGCAATGGGGATACTGGTAGCGCCTCTTCTGCTGCTTGCTGCGTGTGCGAGTGATGGATCTGACGAGGCGAAGGTAGAAGTCGCGCAGGTGGAGCAATCCACCGCGTGCACGTGGACGATGGCGGGGGAGAACCTCAGCCGAACGCATCAATCGGGGTGCGAGGCCCCAGACGCGGTGGGCGCAGAGACGCTCGACCGTCTCACCCAGGTGTGGTTCACCGAGACCCGCGCCGAGGTCACCGGAGCGCCGGCCGTCACCGACGATGCGCTGTACTTCGGTGACTGGTCAGGTCGGATCTACTCGCTCGACCGGGTGACGGGTGACGAGCGGTGGTCACGCGATTTGCCGGTCCACCCGACGGTCTACGCCGGGCAGGTCACGGCATCGCCGGCGATCGCCGAGATCGATGGCACCGAGGTCGTGGTCATCGCCAGCGGCAAGACGGTGTGGGCCTTGCGGGCCGACGATGGCGAGCCATTGTGGAACAGGGAGTTCGGCGAGATCGGCAACGACGAGGACCCCACCGAGATCCAAGGGTCCCCGGCGGTCGCCGGCGACCTGGTGATCGTGCCCACCGACGTCCACAACGACCAGGACCGCCGCGCCGGCCTGATCGCTCTGTCGTTGGCTGACGGCGAGGAGCAGTGGCGATGGGATCCCGAAGAAGGCAAGCCCTCAGCTGGCTGCGGCAGCATCTGGGGAGCACCATCGGTGGATCTCGAAGGTCGGCTGGTCGTGGTGGGCACGGCGAGCTGCTTCGAGGAAGAGACCTGGAACGAGTACTCCGAGGCCATCGTGGGTGTCGACCTCGATACCGGCAAGCCGCGCTGGTCCTACCAACCCCGCAAGGAACTCAGCGCCCAGGACTGGGACTTTGCTGGTGCCCCCAACCTTTTCACCATCGGTGATCGCAAGGTGGCCGGACTCGGCAGCAAGGACGGCCACTACTACGTGGTCGATCGAAGCGACGGCGAACTGGTGTGGAAAGCCGAAGCGATCAAGCAGGTCGCCGATGACGATGGCTTTGCGTTCGGCGGCTTCATCGGGGCCACGGCGCTTGCTCCCGATGGCGACGGCCGGCTGGTGGTGGCCGGTGGCACGGCGGTGGGGGACTGCCCGTGCCAGCATGGGTTCGACGCCGCCACCGGCGAGGCGTTGTGGCAGAGCACCGATGCCGGTGGCACCTATGGCGCATCGGGCGCGGCGGGCGGGGTGGTGTTCACGTCCGGCATCGACCAGACGCTTCGGGCCTACGACCTGGCTACCGGTGAGGTCCAGTGGGAGGCCGTCTTGAGCTCGATCTCGGCGTCGGGACCATCGATTGCTGGCGACTTCCTCGCTATCGGCGTGGGGTTCCGCGAGCCCGGGACCGACGCGCCCCCGAGCGGCGGGGTGCAGGCGTTCCGGGTGCTGGCCGAGGGCGAGGAGCCGCCGCCCAGCTCCACCACCACGCTCCCCGAGGGTCCGGCCGTGACCGCGATCCAGGACTCGGACCAGGACTGCATCGGCGCTCCTTGTGACCTGTCGTTCACGCTCAAGCCGCCGCCCGCGGGCCTGACGCCGACCATGACCTTGGAGATCGACCCGGATCCGCTGCAGATCACCGTGCGCACCACGGGACTCGGCGCCCCCGAGCAGTGGCTCGGTGACGAGGGCGCGGCCAAGGATGCGGGCGCCACCGTGTTCGCGGTCTTCATCACCCCACGCGACGACAAGCCCGAGCTGGGGTCGATCTTGTGCGTCCTGGGCCGCGACGGCTCATGCACCGGCGACCAGATCGACCTGCGAGCGGACTCCTACACCCGCCTTTCGTTGTTGGCCCTCGTGGACGAGGAGACACCCCCGCTCATCCAAGAGGGCTTCGACCGCTTGGTCACTACCCAGTCGTTCGATCCGGGCTTGGTCCCGGCCTCCTGACCGGAGTTCACATGCACTACCTGTTCCTCGGCCGTCTATCGGTTCACCATCGGCCGCGCCGGTTGTTGGCCACTGCCGCGCTGGCGGCACTGGTCGTGGTCTCGTCCGCGTGCAGTTCCGATGACAACAACACCGATAGGAGCAGCGACTCCTCCACCACGACCACCATGGGCGGCGACGGAGCGACGGCGGGTCCCGATGCGCCGATCATCTTCAACGCGCAGGGCAACAACCTCGACGCCTATGCCAGCGAGGCCTCTGAAGACGGATCCTTTGCCACCCAGCGCGTGTTCGAGACCGCATCGACCGACCCGGTGAACGGGAGCGACATCAACGCCCAGATCTGCTTCTTCCCGCCGACCGACGAAGGGGAGCAGTGGTTCATCGGCGGTGAGGACACCGACCAAGAGGAAGCGGGCGGCTCTGCCGGGTGGGGGATCTTCCGGCTCGAAGGCACCGAGGTCGCCAACCTGAAGGCCACGCAATTGGGAAAGCTCATCCCCACGTACCAGCCGGCCAACGACAACCCCGAGAACTACGGGTGCGGCGTCCTGTCCGATGGTCGGGTCATCACCACCGACGTGGGCAACCAGGCGTCGGGCGCTGGCGATGGCCAACTCATCATCTGGTTCCCGCCACTGACCGGCGGCGACGAACCACCGTTCGACGACGTGGCCTACTGCAAGCTCGACGTGACGCTGGCGACCGCGCAGTCGGTCCTCATCCGCGATGACGAGATCTACGTTGCTGCCGCTCGCGGTGGGGTCTACCGCTACCCCGGACCGTTCCCGACGAGCGGCGACGCCGATGGCGGGTGCGCTGGCACCGACGACACCGGCGCTCCCTTCGCCGACGACGTGGCGAAGGAGACGTTCATCGAGCCAGGTCCGGAGGGATTGGCCACGCCTACGGGACTGGCCGATGCTCCTGACAATGGGCTCTACGTGTCGAGCGTGTTCACCGGCGTCATCAACGAGTACGGCCCCGACGGGTCGTTCCGGCGGACGATCCTGGCGCCACCCGAGGGCGAACAACTCGGCGAGGAGACCTACTCGACCGGCACCCCGCTGGGGATCGGCGTGGATGCCGATGGCACGCTCTACTACGCCGACATCGGCATCGTGGTCAGCGATGGTGGGGTCGGTCCCGGCGACAAGACCGGCTCCGTGCGGCGCATCCGCTTCGTCGACGGCGAACCCCAGGCCCCCGAGACCCTGGCTACCGATCTCTCCTATCCCGACGGCATCGGCGTCTGGAACCCGTTCAGCTGACCCGGGCCCGGATCTCGTCGGCCGCGGCACGCGTCGTCTCGGCGGTGAGGCCGCTCCAGATCGCGGCCATGCCGACCGCCTGGGCCCCCACGACGTTTCCCTGGTGGTCGTCGATGAACAGCGTGGCTTCGGGTGCAACGCCGAGGCGCTCGCACGCGAGGCGGTAGATCGCCGGATCGGGCTTGCGGATGCCGACCTCGCACGAGTCCACGATGTCGTCGAACAACGCTTCGACGGGGATGATCGCCCGCCAGTAGGAGCCGAACTCGGCGACGTTGTTGGTGATGATCCCGGTCTTGATTCCGGCGGTCCTCAGGTCTCGAACCAGGTCCACCATGAACTCCCGCACGCTGCGGTCCGAAGCCAGCGCCGCGAGCGCGGCCATCGGCTCGATTGCGCCATGGCCGGCGGCCTCGGCCCGCTCGGAGATCTGGGCGCTGGCCTCGTCGAACCGCAACTCGCCGCGCTCCAGGCGGTGCCACGGGTGGTCGCCATCGGTGTCATAGGGCCCGAACACCAACTCCAGCAGCTCGTGCTCGTCGATGCCCAGGTGCACTGCGGCGGTAGCGGCTGCGGCGAACGGGGAAGTGATGAAGATGCCGCCGAAGTCGAAGCACACGGCTTCGACCGGACCATCTCCTGGAGCCCTCCACCGGCGGGCTCGTGGGTGCTCGTGGACCAGCTCGATGTCATCCCGGCTGTCTACCCCGTCTGCTTGCCTGCGCGCCCGCACGGTCGAAACGATCGAGCGGTTCATCCCGGGCGACGAGTCGCCGAGCGCCGTGCAGGTAGAGGCCGTCGGTGCCGACATCGCCGAAGCCAAGACCACGATCGACACCTTGCCCGGTCTGGTGGAAGACGGGCAGTCATCGGTCGACCGGACGAGCGACCGGCTGGTGCTCGACCGCTGGCTGATCCGGTTGCTGATCGTTGCGCTGGCCGCCGCCGTGCTTTCCGCCGCCTACACGGCAGATAGGGCGTTGCTCGCCATCGCTGACCGCCGACTCAAGCCTGCATCTGGGTCGTGACGCCGTTGATGGCGTCGATGAACTCGTCGACCATCTCGTAGACCACCGTGGCTGCGGGCCTGATCTCGTTCATGTGGCCCACGATCTGGCCCACGAAGTAGTTCGCCAGCTTCTCGGCGCCGGAACCCGAGACATGGGCGGAGCGGTCGATCCGGGCGATGGCACGCGCCGTGAGGATGGGCTGGAGCGGCATGCCGAGCGGCGGAAGATCCGTGTCGTCCCACTCCTGGGTCCATGCGCTCTTCAGTTGGCGGGCGGGCTTGCCGGTGCGCGAGCGCGAGCGAACCGTGTCGTCTGAGGTGGCGTGGAGGAACTTCTCCTTCACCGCCGGGTGGGTCTCGGCCTCTTCGGTCGTGAGCCACACCGAGCCGCACCACACGCCCTGCGCGCCGAGCGCCATGGCGGCGGCCATCTGGCGGCCGCGGCCGATGCCGCCTGCTCCGAGGACGGGGACCGGTGCCACCGCGTCGACCACTTCGGGGATCAGGACCATCGAGCCGATCTCGCCGGTGTGCCCGCCGGCCTCACCGCCCTGGGCGACGATGATGTCGACCCCAGCCTGCACGTGGCGCTCGGCATGCACGGCCTTGCCGGCGAGGGCGCCGATGATGCGGCCTTCTTCCTTGCAGCGGTCGATCATGTGCTGCGGCGGCGGGCCGAGCGCGTTGGCCACGAAGGCGGTGCGGTGCGCGAGTGCGATGTCGAGCTGGGGGCCAGCGGACTTCTCGGAGAAGGGCAGGGGGGTGTCGCTCGAGATGGCGAACACCACCCCGGCCTCGTCGGCCAGCGGCGGCACCTCGTAGCGGGCGAGGATCTCGTCGACCTTGGTCCAGTACTCCGGCGGGATGAGCCCGGCGACGTCGGCCATGGTGTAGCCGCCCTCGCTGTCGCCGGCGTACTTGGCCGGGATGATCAGGTCGACGCCGTAGGGGAGGTCGCCGATCTCGGCTTCGATCCACGCCAGGTCGATCTCGAGCTGCTCGGGGCTGTGGGCCACCGCCCCGAGTACCCCGAGGCCTCCGGCCTTGGACACCGCGGCCACGACATCTCGGCAGTGGCTGAAGGCGAAGATCGGAAGGTCGATCCCCAGCATCTCGGTGACGTCGTTCTTCATCGTGGCGGTCCCCTGGTGCGGTAACGGTGGCGGATAGATCGTACCGCAACTACTGTCACCGTGATGGAGCGAACCTTGTTGGCACCCCCCTTGTCCTCGATCGTCGACACCGGCAGCGAGGCGTTCGTCCGCAACCGCGACGACGTGCTCGAGCAACTGGCCGAGATCGATGTCCTGCTCGACGAGGCCGAGGCGGGCGGCGGTCCCGAACGCACCGAGCGCCTTCGATCGAGGGGCAAGCTCCCTATCCGCGAGCGCATCATCAACGCCCTCGACCCCGACACCCCCTTCCTCGAGATCAGTCCGCTGGCCGCCTACAAGAGCGACTACACGATGGGCGGCGGCATGGTGGTCGGCATCGGCGTCATCGCCGGCGTGGAGTGCGTGATCATGGGTAACGACCCCACGGTGCTGGCCGGCGCCCTCACGCCCTACGCCGGCAAGAAGTGGATGCGGGCGCTCGAGATCGCCCGAGACAACGCCATGCCCTATGTGAGCTTCGTGGAGTCTGCGGGCGCCGACCTGCGGATGGGTGGAGGCGGCAGCAGCGGCCCCAAGACCCAGACCAGCCACTTCGCCGAGACCGGCCGGTTCTTCTACGAGATGATCGAGCTCTCGAAGCTGCGCATCCCCACCGTGTGCGTGGTGTTCGGGTCCTCCACGGCGGGTGGTGCCTACCAGCCCGGACTCTCGGATTACACGATCGTGGTGAAGGACCAGTCGAAGGTGTTCCTCGCCGGCCCGCCACTCGTGAAGATGGCCACGGGCGAAGACAGCGACGACGAGTCGCTCGGCGGTGCCGAGATGCACGCCACGGTCTCGGGCACGGGCGACTACTTCGCCACCGACGAGATGGACGCCATCCGCATGTGCCGCGAGGTTGTCTCGCACCTCAACTGGCGCAAGCAGGGGCCGGAGCCCACGCTGGCCCCCGAGGAGCCGGTTCACGACCCCGAGGAACTCCTCGGGCTGGTGAGCCGAGACCTGCGTACGCCGGTGGACGTGCGAGATGTCATCGCCCGCACCGTCGACGGGTCCCGGTTCGAGGAGTTCAAGGCCCGCTATGGCCCCACGATGGTGTGCGGTTGGGCGTCGGTCCACGGTTATCGCGTCGGAATCCTCGGCAACAACGGCGTGATCTACCCCGATGCGGCCCAGAAGGCCGCTCACTTCATCCAGCTCTGCAACCAGATCGATGTGCCGATCGTGTTCCTACAGAACATCACCGGGTTCATGGTGGGGCGCGACTTCGAGGCCGACGGGATCATCAAGAAGGGCAGCCAGATGATCAACGCGGTGTCGAACAGCACCGTGCCGCACTTCACGGTCATCATCGGGGCCAGCTACGGCGCCGGCACCTACGGCATGTCGGGGCGGGCCTTCGGCAACCGCTTCACCTTCTTGTGGCCTACCGCCAAGATCGCGGTCATGGGCCCGAAGCAGATCGCGGGCGTCATGTCGATCGTGCGTCGGGGCCAAGCGGCCCGCAAGGGCGAGGAGTTCAACGAGGAAGAGGACGCGGCCGTGGTGGCGATGGTCGAGGAGATCCAGGAGAAGGGGTCGCTCGCCCTGCGGGCCACCGGCGCCATCACCGACGACGGCATCATCGACCCCCGAGACACCCGCACCGTGCTCGGCCTGTGCCTGTCGGTGGCGGCCAACCGTGAAGTGGCCGGCGCCGAGGGCTACGGGGTGTTTCGGCTGTGAGCGCCCGACCGATCACCTCCGTGCTCGTGGCCAACCGCGGCGAGATCGCCCGGCGGGTGTTCCGCACGGCTCAGGCCATGGGGCTGCGTACCGTTGCCGTATTCGCCGATGCCGATGCGGGCGCTGCCTTCGTGCGCGACGCCGACGTGGCCGTTCGCCTTCCGGGCGGCTACCTCGACGGCGAGGCCGTGCTGGCCGCGGCCATCGCCGCCGGCGCCGATGCCATCCACCCCGGCTACGGATTCTTGTCCGAGAACGCAGCCTTCGCCCGAGCGGTGACCAACGCCGGGCTCATCTGGGTCGGTCCCACGCCCGAG